>CENP01040993.1_pt1 | contig 44017 bp, 46 predicted proteins | sample 361281 | NCBI WGS metagenome assembly CENP01 (sample SAMEA2591122, study PRJEB7988) | marine metagenome | biome: marine biome (ENVO:00000447); feature: deep chlorophyll maximum layer (ENVO:xxxxxxxx); material: saline water (ENVO:00002010), including plankton (ENVO:xxxxxxxx) | depth 70 m
TTCGGGTGAACAACTGGCTTCATGCCTTCAAACGAGTAAAACATATTGTAAAGAGTAAATTATTGTCTTTCTAAGATAACCGCAAATCCCTGACCTACTCCAACGCACATGGTCACAAGGGCATACTTGCGGCGCGAACGCACCAACTCTTTTGATGCCGTTAAAGCTAATCTTGCTCCAGTCATTCCAAGGGGATGGCCTAAAGATATCGCCCCGCCGTTAGGGTTTATACGTGGATCTTTGTCCTCTAAACCCATTGACCGAGTACATGATAAAACCTGTGCGGAAAAAGCTTCATTAATTTCAATTAAATCCATTTGGTCCAATTTCAGACCTGACATTTTGAGCGCTTTTTCACTCGCTAAAACTGGCCCAATGCCCATCGTTCGTGGCTCCACACCCACAGAAGCGCCACAAATAACACGCGTTAATGGGTTTGTGCCCAAGGCCTTTACGCCCTTTTCTGAGGCTAATAATAAAGCGCAGCTTCCATCATTAAGCCCGCTGGCGTTCCCTGCCGTAACACTTCCTGCATTGCGAAAGGCTGGCTTTAGCTTTGCAAGGCCCTCCAATGAAGATTGAGGCTTAGGAAATTCATCGTGTGCGATTGTGATATCTTGAGACTTTCTTTGGGGGATCGTAATTGGGCTGATCTCCTCTGATAAAACCCCATCAACCCTTGCTCGCTCTGTTTTAATTTGGCTCCAAAGGGCAAAGCCGTCTTGGTCTTCTCTAGATATGGAATACTGATCAACAAGATTTTCCGCCGTTTCGCCCATGGCCTCCGTTCCAAAAACCTTATTGAATTTTGAATTGACGAAGCGCCAACCGAAACTAGAATCATACATTTTACTATCTGTCCCAAAGGCTCTAGAGGGCTTGCTAATTACAAATGGAGACCTGGTCATATGCTCCACACCTCCCGCTAGTATAAAATCTCCGGCGCCCGAGTTGATTGCTCTTTGAGCATGTAAGACTGAGCTGAGTCCTGATGCGCATAATCTATTGATCGTTTCTGCGGGAACAGAGTCTGGGATGCCCGCTAATAAAGAAGCCATCCTTGCAACATTCCTATTGTCTTCTCCAGCCTGGTTGGCACAGCCAAAATAAATATCCGCAATCAAACCCAGGTCTAAATTCTTAACCTTTGATATTAATGAGGATATACTGTGCGCCGCTAAGTCGTCAGCCCTGACCCCTTTCAGGGCGCCACCAAATGATCCAATCGGGCTCCTTGTTCCCTCTACTATAAATGCATTCATTCCCATTTTTTTTCCGTTATAAAAACCGTTCCATGAAATAGCGCTACTCGCTCATTCTTGCATCGAACTTCTACATCAAAACGCGCCAAACGCTTTGACTTTTCCTTCAGTTCAGCCGTAGCGACAAGCCTATCACCTGTATTTACTGGCTTTATATGGGAAATGCTTGTCTCAATCGAAACGGCTTTGCTTCCCATGCTATTACTAGCGAAAGCCAGTGCTGAATCTGCAAGGCTGTATGTTATGCCACCATGAGCAATTTTGAAGCCATTGGTCATTTCTTTTCTTACCGTAAGCTCAACGACTGAAAACCCTTCTTTTGAAGAAGTTACCTCCATGCCCATCCATTGACTAAAGGCGTCCTGTTGAAACATTTTTTGTGGAATGTTTTTTATCGACATAGTTTAATTATTCCGATTTTTTAGCTTCAGGGATTTCAACAGCCTCTTCAAAGCATCCTATCAATACATCAACTAAAACCATGAGATTGTGCTGTTGCCCCTTTCTTTCTCTTAGTCCATTTTTAAGCTCTTGGTGAAGGAAATTTCTCAATTCTGAAAACACAAATGGGCTTCGTGATGTTTTTACCATTTCATCCAGCAGCGCACCGCTTGGTGTGTCTATCTTTTCTATGTTTTCAACAACTTCCTTTGTGACATCTTGAATAATCACGCTAGTTATCGACTGAACATTTAAAGCGGCAAGACGAAAGCCCTCACGAAGAAGCATTGCTGTTCTCACTAGTTGTTCATGCTCATCATCATCAAACTCCTCAGAAAGATTTAATAAAAACCCAAAAAGAGCAGGGTGCTCATCCATAAATACCGTTAAGTTTTCACCATATTCTTCAGGGCTTAATGAACGAATTCTTGCAATTGCTAAATCAAATGTTACAGGTGCTGCCATCGTTATAAAGTTAATTTAATTTGAGGGCCCCTCCACTTTCTTCCCATTCCTGAAGAAGGGGTACTGGGCGATATCTCATATCTCCCGTTCTTTGAAAAAACCCCTGAAGGAGTTTCAAAACATTTTTTGGCCCTAATTTTTCAGCCCACTCAATTATTCCCATTGGGTAGTTTACTCCCTTTATCATGGCTATCTCTAGATCTTCGCGAGAACACACCCCTGAGCTTAGGGCGCTAAATGCCTCATTTATTATCGTTGCTAATATTCTATTTAAAATATACTCACCCAACGCGAAATCTTCTTTTACCTTCGAGACTTGAGCCTCTCCGTTTTTATACTTATAAAACCCTCTTCCTGTTTTCCTACCAAGCCAGCCCAAGTCTACAAGTTCCTTTTGACAGCGATTGGGCCTAAACCTTGGTTCATGATAAAACTGTTTCCAGACTGATTCTGAAACCGCATAGTTGACATCTTGGCCAATAAAATCTGTCAGCATAAATGGACCCATGCGAAATTTTCCGATACTAGTCATCGCCCAGTCTATCGTCTCAGGATCAGCAAGTCCCTCTTCATAAATATTCATGGCCTCCCCATAAAAAGAACGAGCCACTCGGTTAACGATAAAGCCGGGACTATCTTTTGACAATACGGGGACCTTACCAATTTCTAAAAGCCATTTTTTGCATTTAGGGGCGAGCTTTTCGTCGGTAGCAAGACTAGAGACTACCTCTACAAGGGGCATTATAGGGGCTGGATTAAAAAAATGAAGACCAATAAGCCTTTTGGGGTCTTTTATGTGTTTGGCTAAAGAGCCTATTGACAATGATGATGTGTTTGTTGCAAAAATTGTGCTTTCGTTAAATGTTTTTTCTAGGCTCTTAAAAAGTTTAGTTTTTATCTCTAAATTCTCGGAAACTGCCTCGATTACCAGGCCCACATCAACAGTTTGAGATAATTTTTCAACGGGGACTATTCTGTCAAGAATGGATTTTGCTTCGTTGGTATTAAATTTTTTCTTCTTTACCAATTTTTCAAAGGTTTGCCCAAGCTTTCTTTTGGCACTTAAAGTGTTTTCGTAACTAATATCATACAGATAGACTTTAGCGCCAGACTGAGAAACAACTTGAGCGATTCCTGTTCCCATAGCGCCGGCACCGACAACAGTGATATTATTAAAGACTAAATGCTTTTCCACTTTTTAAACATGATTATGAACTAATGATCAAAGATCTATAATTCTTTGACATTGATGCTATTCCCCCTTAAATTTTGGACTTCGCTTCTCTAAAAATGCAGATACTCCTTCTTTAAAATCATGTGTCTCACCCATATTGACCTGAAGTACTCTTTCTGCCTCAAGCTGCTCGTCAAGCCCGTAAAATGTCGACCGATTAATCGCTTCTTTTATTCCTGCGAACGCTCGTGTTGGTTGTTTAGCAAGGGCCTCTGCTATCTCTAATGACTTATCTATAAGTTCATCATTTGAAAAAACCTTATATATCATCCCCGACGCTAACGCTTCTTGAGCTCCAATTTTTTCGCCTGTAATCATCCACGCACTCGCCTTTGCATAGCCAACAAGCCGAGGAAGGGTAAGTGTTCCTCCCGAATCAGGAATCAGCCCAATTTTACTAAATGCCTGTACAAAAGATGCGCTTTCTGAAGCGACCACAATGTCCCCGACTAGAGCCAAATTCGCCCCAGCTCCTGCAGCAATTCCATTGATGGCAATGACAATAGGTTTGGGGGTTTTTCTAATTTTTCGGATAATCGGGTTAAAGTGCTCTAAAAGTATTGTGTTTAAGTCTGGGCCTTTGGGGTTGGTGGCTTCATTTAAATCCTGCCCACTGCTAAACGCTTTACCCTTCCCTGTTATAAGAATTGCCCGAACCGAGCTGTCCGAAGCCCCTTGGTCAATCGCTTTTTGTAAGGCCAATGACATTTCTCGATTGAATGCGTTATAGCTATCTGGACGATTCAATACAATTGTCTCTACGCCTGATTTGATCTTAACAATAACAGTTTCTGACATGGGGGGCTCTTATAAACATTTAAAGTAATCAAATGGCTCCAAACATACGTTGCATTTATATAATGCCTTGCATGCGGTAGAGCCAAAAAGCGAGACACATGAGGTGTCGCTCGCTTTGCATTTTGGGCATGGTACTTTTTGAGCTGCCTCAAAAAGCTCTCTTTTTATTTTACTATTTTGCTGGGGTGGGGCAATACCAAAATCCTCTAACTTTTTTCGGCCCGCCTCTGAGATCCAGTCTGTAGTCCATGGAGGAGTTAAAACAGTGTTAACTTTAACTTTATTCACACCGATAGAAAGGATAGCATTTTTAACAGATGAAGAGATAACGTCCATCGCTGGACACCCGGTGTATGTGGGTGAGATGTCTATTTCAACATCTGATTTTCTGATTTTAACGTCTCTTATTACCCCTAGATCCAAAACACTTAAAACCGGAACCTCCGGGTCCATTACACCCTCTAGAGTTTTCATTATTTGCTCCTGAGAAATCTCTTGCATCACCATTTTGCATTGGGATAAGACCGGGCTAAAATTTGCATTTCTGATAAGTCTATACCATGTTGTTCTGAGTGTATTCCTTTTTTGCCCCCTTGTTTTTCAATAGCTTTCTCATCTAAAGGGAGCAATGTTGCAGTTTTTAAAATATCTTCTATTTTTTCTGACCACTTTGACTGTAATCCTTTAACATCTGGCCCCACTCCTGTTTCATAAGCTCGAACATCTATATCAGAGGGGGTGAAAAACTCCAACGCATATGGATACAACTCTTTGACGCTTTTCTGAATTCTTTTATGACTCTCGTCGGTGCCGTCTCCAAGCCTAATGATCCATTCTGCACTAAACTGAGCATGATATATTGTCTCTTTTAATGCTTTTGTTGCTATTTCTTTTATTCGATTATCATTAGACCCGCAAAGCGCCTCAAGTTGATAAAAGTGAAATGTATCAAAGTAAAATTGACGAGCTATGGTGTCTCCCCAATCGCCATTGGGTCGCTCCACTAAAAGGTGGTTGTAAAACTCTCTGCTCTCACGAAAGTAAGCCAGCTTATCCTCAGTGCATCCGTTTCCTATTCTCTCTGATGCGTATTGATAGTATTGCCTTGAAAGCCCGATTAAGTCAAGAGCAATGTTGCTAATCGCAATGTCTTGCTCTAAAATGGGTCCGTGCCCACACCAATGTGAAAGGTTCTGACCTAAAATGAGCGCATCATCAGCCAAGTGAAGCAGATAAAGAGATTTTGAGTCACATGTGTCCAACATCATCGGGAATTTCATAAAAGGTAGGGTGGCGGTATGCTTTATCATCCGAAGGTGAAAATAAAGGATCGCTTTCTTCGGGAGAAGACGCTTTTATGGATGATGACAAAACCACCCAAATACTAACGCCCTCACTGCGCCTGGTATAGACGTCCCGTGCATTCTTTAAGGCCATATCTTCATCTGGCGCATGCAGGCTTCCCGCATGCTTATGAGAAAGCCCATTTTTACTTCGAACAAAAACCTCCCAAAGTGGCCACGAATCTGAATTTTCTTTTGTCATGCCGCTGAATCATTTACGTGAGCGCTTGTTCTTTTTTGTGTTTTCTTTTTTCTCGCATATGCTGTGGCAGCTTCTCGAACCCACGCTCCTTGGTCATGAGCCTTCTGTCTTGCCTCCAACCTTTCTGCGTTGCATGGCCCATTCCCCGCTATTACCTGAAAAAACTCATTCCAATTTATTTCGCCGAAATCGTAATGGCCTGATTTTTCATTCCATTTTAACTTATCATCAGGAATTTTAAGGCCAAGGAACTCAGCCTGTTTAACAGTTTTATCTATGAATTCTTGTCGAAGCTCGTCATTGCTTTTTCTCTTTATTCTCCACTTCATGCTTTGTGCCGAATTAGGACTATTATCGTCGGACGGTCCAAACATCATAACACTTGGCCACCACCAACGATTTAAAGCGTCTTGAGCCATATCTTTTTGCTCTTTTGTGCCCTTGGACAAATTCATCATTATTTCAAACCCTTGTCTTTGATGAAAGCTTTCTTCCTTACAAATACGCACCATTGCTCGGCTATATGGCCCATATGATGTGCGACAAAGCATTACCTGGTTAGCGATAGCTGCGCCATCGACAAGCCAACCAATGGCGCCCATGTCCGCCCATGTTAGTGTTGGATAATTAAAAATCGAAGAATATTTTGCTTTCCCTTCTAAAAGGTCGCTGATCATTTTTTCTCTAGGTGTCCCAAGGGTCTCTGCTGCGCTGTACAAATACAAACCGTGCCCAGCTTCATCTTGAACCTTAGCTAAAAGAATTAATTTTGATCTAAGGCTTGGGGCCCTAGAAATCCAGTTCGCCTCTGGCAACATCCCAACCACCTCTGAGTGAGCGTGCTGACTAATTTGACGCACTAAAGTTTTTCTGTACGCTTCGGGCATCCAGTGCTTTGGCTCTACTTTGTTCTCCCCCTCAACAAAAGTTTCGAACTTTTCCTCTAATGAAATTGTTTCTCCCATATGTTTGAGATTTATGTTGCAATTTAAGACTGTTAATGCCGTCGTTGGTAACTAATATAAAACCAGTTTAACGAATAAATGTTCTCTAACAACTTAAGGGGACATACTTTTGACACCAGAAACAACAACCTTCGGAATAAAATACATGTTCGGATTTTTTAAGAAAAACAGTGAAGAAACAACTAATAGCCTTTTAACATCTATTGTTAAACAGAAAGGTGTAAAGCCCAAATTTCACAAACTAAAAGTGTTAGACGTCCGAAAAGAGACTGATGATTGTGTTAGCGTCTCTTTTCTCCCCCCCGTCAAAGGTTTTCAATATTTACCTGGACAATACATAACGTTAAAGAAGGAAATAAATGGCGAAGAGCTTCGGCGCTCCTATTCTATTTGTTCGAGCCCCCTTGATGGTGAGCTTAGGGTAGCTATCAAGCGTGTGCCTGATGGGCGCTTTTCTTCTTGGGCAACGAAAGAACTTTGCGCGGGCGACCAAATAGAAGTGATGCCACCAATGGGTAACTTTATCTTAGAGCCTTCTATCGATGACAATCACGAATATGTGGCTTTTGCTGCAGGCTCTGGGATCACCCCTGTTTTATCTATGATTAAAACCACCTTAAAACTTTCCAAAAATTCTAAGTTTACCCTCTTTTATGGTAATAAAAAATCCAGCTCAATTATATTTAAACGAGAATTAGAAGATCTTAAAGACCTTTATCTAGGCAGATTTGAAATTCACCATGTGCTGAGTCGAGAAGATCAAGGGAGTGATCTTTTATTTGGCCGCATCGATAAAGATCGAGCTACTTCACTTTTAAAAAAGTTTCAGCCTAAAATGAACGCGCATAGCTTTTTCCTTTGTGGTCCAGAGGCCATGATCAATAATGTGAGTGATGTAATTGCAGATATGGATGTTGATAAAACGAACATTCATTTTGAGTTGTTTTCCTCTACCACGAAAACCGAAAAAACTATTTCAAAACCCTCTTCTAAAAACAAAAAGCCCTCATCAAATGTCACTGTAATTTTAGATGGTGAAAAAACACACTTTGAGCAGCCCTCCAAAACATTTGTTTTAGACGCTGCCTTAGCTGCTGGTGCAGATATTCCTTACGCCTGCAAGGGGGCTGTTTGCTGCACATGTAGAGCAAAAGTTTTAGAGGGCTCTGTCGAAATGGCGATGAATTACTCACTAACAGATGAAGAAGTTGACGAAGGTTATGTTCTTTCTTGTCAAACCTTACCTAAATCACCAGATGTTGTGATCAGTTTTGATGATTAGAGTTGAAGTCAAACATCACAAGTTCTGATCAAAAAAGTATATGAAAGCGGCAATTGACGCTGATCCCAACTCAAGTTCTCTTGGGTGAACTGATTTAATATCATCCTGAGATGTGTGGTGATAGTCAAAATACCTCTGGCTATCTGCCCTGTAACCACATAATAAAACCCCGTCGTCAACAATTTGACTTACATCAGCACCAGAACCCCCTTGAGTCCACTCTCGGCAGCCATAGCGAGCAAGCAATTTATCTAATGCTTTTATCATAGATGGATTGTTATCATGAATCTCCCTGGGGAGGCTAAACCCCCTTGGGGCGCCTGACCCCCCATCTGACTCGATACACAGAACATGTTTTCTTCCTTTCTCTAAGCCCTCTTTTGCATATTTTCTCGCACCATCTAAACCAAACTCTTCATTTGCAAAAAGAACTATTCTAAGCGTATGTTTTGGCTTATACCCCAACTCCTTAAGCAACCAAACGGCGTGCATAGCATGAGCAACTCCCGCTCCATCATCTTGTGCTCCTGTTCCTAAATCCCATGAGTCAAGGTGGCCTCCCACTAAAATAATCTCATCTGGTTTTTCAGAACCTTTAATCTCAGCAATTACATTATTTGAGTTTCGTCTTCCTATGTCTTTAGCCCCGATTGTAAGGTGAATTATTCCTTCCGTGTTTTTCTCAAGTTCTTTACTTAACCATTCCGCGTCGTTTGTGGAAATAGCTGCTGCTGGTATTTTTTTCACACCAGGCTGATAGGTCATTGCCCCTGTGTGTGGAAAATCATCTAATCGGTGAGTAAGAGATCGGTTAATTGAGGCGACAGCACCAAGTTTTGCAGCTTCAGATGCCCCGCCCCAGCGCTGCCATCCAGCTTTTCCATAGGCCGAACCTGTGTTAATTAACCAAGGGTCCATGGGTTCGTTAAAAAAAGCAATTTTACCTTTCAACTCCATGCGTTTGGCGTATAAATCCTCCCTGTTTTTAATTTCGATTACCTCGGCTTTTATACCCTTTCCTTCATTTCCACCCGGCGTGGAAACCGAGCCGCCTAAAGCGGTAATATTTAATTTTTTCATCATTCTATAGCCTTGTTTGTCCCTTTTAATATAGGTTGCCGTTTCCACACCTCTCTCCCAGTGACGAACATCAACAGGTTGCTTCTGAACCAAATCATAACCAAGAGTATCAAGGGTTTCATATGCCCACATAACACCCTGGTCGTCGCCTTTGCTTCCTGCTAAACGTGGTCCAGCCTCTTCACATAGATTTTTAAGCCAATAATAGCCTTGCTGCTCCCCTAAGGATTTTTGAAAAATTTTCTGAACAAAACTGGGGTCTGCCTCCTGTCCCACTGTGGTTGTGGAAATGATTATAGCTATGGCTATGTATATTCTTTTCATGCTTTTATTTCGTTTAAATCATAAAGGTTCCTGGGTCCCCTGAAGCTAAGTACATTAAAAGGCCTGTAATCCAGCCCCCATATGTGCCGAGCGCATAACCTAACACAGCAAGCAGAACACCAACCGGAGCCAGTGAGGGATGAAATGCCGCCGCGACAACCGGCGCGGACGCGGCACCGCCAATATTCGCCTTTGAGCCAACGGCGACGAAAAAAAATGGGGCCTTGATTCCACGAGCAACCCCGAGTAAAATTAACACATGAAACAGCATCCAAACACCCCCAACAATTAATAACCCAGGAGCTTCTTTCAGTTCATAAAGATCCATTTTCATGCCTATCGTCCCTACCAAAATATATATAAATACAGACCCTATTCTGCTCGCGCCCGCACCCTCTAGGTCCCTAAGCTTTGTAAAGGACAAAATAAGACCTATCGTTGTAGAGACGATTACTATCCAAAAGAAACTACTCGTTAAACTAAAGTTTGATAAATACGGCGCGTTTTCTTTAAACCAAGGGGCAAAGAAGTCTCCCGCTAAATGACCCAGGGCGACAGCACCGAAAGCAATGCCTAAAATTTTCATAGTCTCTGGAAATTTTGGGATACGAGAGGTGCGTTCTGAAAAGTCTTCCATTTCTTTTTGTAAAACCTTTACTGAGGTGTTGTCTGCATGAAGCCATTGGTCAACACGGTCACTTTTTGCGGCGCCCAAAAGAATAAACGCCATCCAAATCTCAGCAACAACAACATCAACTGTTATCATCGCTGAATACAAACCGTCTGATGGTTTAAAAATCTCATACATTGCGGCCTGATTTGCCCCTCCTCCGATCCATGAGCCGGCAATGGTTGAAAGCCCCCTCCAAACCGCTTCTGGACCAACACCCCCAACAAGATCAGGGGCAACACTAGAAACAATCAAAACAGCAAACGGACCGCCCAAAATGATGGTAACTGTTGCCGTAAAAAACATAATCAATGCTTTTGGCCCTAGTCCAATAACAGCCTTTAGGTCTATACTTAAGGTTAGTAAAACCAGAGAGGCTGGAAGAAGGTACCTTGATGCCACAAAATAAAGGTTTGTGTCTTTAGGAACCAGACCTGTATTTGTTAAAACGGAAGGTAAAAAATAACATAACAAAAGAACCGGAACCCACTTAAAAAATATCTTAAACTTTGGATTGTCTGCTGCCCAAAAAATGCCCCCGAGCAAAACCATTAACAGTCCGAAAACAACTGCTTCGTTACTTATTAATGCATGCGTTTCATTTTCCATTTTTTTGTGTTTTAGTTGTGCTTTCTTTCTTTTTAACGAATTTAACATTTTGTTTCTCAGCCCTCATTTTCTTTTCATTAGGTTTTAATTTTTTATCGGTAGTGGGTTCAACGTGCACAAACTCTTTTCTTTTTAACCAGGTGGAAAGAACATCGCCTAGGCTAACTAAAAATTTATCTTTCCGGATTTCGATCACTTCTCCAATTTTTTTTGCGCCACCGCCCAAAACTTTTACCTTGTCACCTCTTTTAACAGGCTCAAGAAATAGGTTTTCAAGAACTTTTTTCGCTGCTTTTTTACCTTGCATTTGTTCTTTCTTTTTTCGAGCCCTCTCCTCGTAATTTCTCTCTGATAGAGATTTTATTATTTTGTCTTGCACCTCCTTTTTAAGCTTTTGAGTCTTTGCTTTTGACCAAAGGTTTGCCCATTGCTCCATACGTTTACCCCAATTTATTTGTTGTGTTAGCTCGGTATTGTTTTTGCCTGTTTTCGAAAGCTTTGTTTCAAGTTCTTGTATTCTTTTTTCGTTTAATTGCTTCAAAGACTCTAAGTCTTTGAGTTTAGCTCTTACCTGTTTTTGAGTTGATTCCAGGGATTTTCGTTCATTTTGCAAAACCACTATTAACCTATCAAATGACAATGTTTGCTCTTTTAAATTTTTTTTTGCCTCTGCCATGATACGTTTTGATATCCCCGACCTCTCAGCCACCTCAAAAGTGTATGAAGAGCCTGGTGTGCCTTGTTGGATTGTGTATTGAGGTGTTAATGACTCTATGTCAAACGACATGTTTGCGTTGCTTGCCCCTGAGAGCTCTTCAGCGAGAGCTTTTATATTATTAAAGTGTGTTGTGAAAATGCCAAACGCGTTCGATTTGTGTATCTCAGAAAGAAAAACACGAGCCAAAGAGCTTCCTAAGTCTGGATCTGAACCGCTACCAAATTCATCTACTAAACACAAGGTTTTATCGTCTGAGTGTCTTAAAATCCCCTTCATTTTGGACAATTTCCCACTGTAGGTTGAGAGCTCACTCTCTATGCTTTGAGGGTCACCTATATCTGTCATTATTCTTTCGAACCACTTCATTTTTGACCCGACACCCACAGGCACAAGCATACCGCACTGAAGTATAATTTGCAGTAGACCTACCGTTTTTAAAGCGAGAGACTTTCCTCCAGCATTTGGGCCAGAAACAACCACAAGACGATTGTTTTTATCCATGTATAAATCAAGGGGAACAACCTCCTGAGTGTTGGCTTCTTGAGTCTTTTTTAAAACTGGGTTTATAGCCCTGTTAAATGCTATTTCGTTTTCTGTAATTTCAGGTAGGTGTGCGTTTTCTTTTTTTGCAAACCGTGTTTTTGCGAACAACACATCTAACTCTATAATTTTTTTGTTCGTTATTGATATTTTTTCTGAGAATGGGGCTATTTCTCGGGTGAGGTTTAAAAGTATTCGTCTTATTTCTCGCCTCTCTTCCTCTATCAAAACACCAACTGTAGCGTTAATTTCTAAGCACTCATTAGGCTCCAAAAACACAAGTGTGTTTTTTGCGCTGCTTCCGTGAAAAGCGCCTTTTGCTTTATTTTTATCTGGGGCGTTTACAGCCAAAACGCGCCTACTATTACTTACAGATTCTCTTATATCTCCAAGTATGCCTTGTTTTTCACATCTCTTTAAAGCTTTATAAAAAAGGCGGTCCGCAACAACTCGTTTTTTTGCAATTTCTTGTCTAATAGACTTAAGCTCGATAGATGCTGTTGACTTGATCTGGCCGTTTTTTTCAAGAACCTTATCAATATGCTTTTTGATTTTGTCTTCTGGGGGAAACGGTCGATATGATGAAGCTAATGTTGGTGCAACCTCATCATTTATTTGTGTGAATTTATAAAGTGCTTTATAGCTCTCCGACTGATCTCTAATGCTCATAAAATGAGCGGTGTCAAGAACAGCGTTTTTTATTTTCAATAAAGGAATCGCTTCATCAATCTCTGACCTTGAAATTGGCGGCAACGACTCATCTATTTTTAAAATTTCAAGAAGCTCCGCGCCCTGGTATAACTCCATCTCTTTTTGATTTTTGTGTGTGCTTGGGAGCATTTCCATAATTGATCGCCGCCCGTTCGAAGACACGGCAAACTTGGATAACATTGTCTTAAACTCCAAAAAATCAAGAGCTTCAAAAGCTGACTCTGGATAAAGCATGTTATTCGTTCTTCTCTGGTCTCATTTGAGGGAAAAAAATAACCTCTTGAATACTTGTCTTTCCTGTAAGTAGCATAACTAGACGGTCCATCCCGATCCCCATGCCTGAGGTGGGGGGCATTCCATACTCTAGAGATCTTAAAAAATCTTTATCGATAAACATAGCTTCATCATCTCCTTTCTCTTGAAGTCCAAGCTGATCTTCAAACCTCTCTTTTTGATCAATTGGATCATTTAGCTCACTGTATGCATTAGCTATCTCTGTCCCATTTATAAAAAGCTCAAACCTTTCGGTAAGCCTCTCGTCGTCTCGGTGTTTTTTACACAGCGGGGACATTTCTATAGGATAGTCGGTAATAAATGTGGGCTGAACATAGTATTTCTCACACTTGTCTCCAAAAATGGCATCAATAACTTTACCCTTGCCCATGTCTGGAGATGTTTCTACATCTAAAGACTCCGCTATCTTTTTTATCTCAGCCTCATTTTTATCTATTAAATCAAATCCCGTGTGAGTTTTTATCGCTTCCAAAATCGGAACCCTTTGGTAGGGCGCTGCTAAATTTATTTTTTTTCCATCAAAAGAAACTTCCGCTGACCCTGTTGTTTTTCTTGCAATTTTTTCAAACATACTTTCGGTAAATTCCATCATCCACTTATAATCCTTGTAGGCAACATATATTTCAAGGATTGTAAATTCTGGATTATGGGTTCTGTCCATACCCTCATTTCTAAAGTCTTTTGCAAATTCATATACCCCATCGAACCCACCAACAATCAGTCTTTTTAAATAAAGCTCGTTAGAGATTCTTAAATATAACGGCATGTCCAATGTGTTGTGATGGGTCATAAATGGTCTTGCCGCCGCGCCCCCTGGTATGCTTTGCAGTATTGGTGTTTCTACCTCCAAATAACCTTTTTCATTAAACACCTCACGCATAGTATTAAAGACTTGTGTTCTCTTTACAAAAACTTCTTTTACTCCTTCATTTACGATAAGATCCACATATCGCTGACGATATCTCAACTCCGGGTCGTTAAACTCATCATGTTTTTCTCCCTGAGAGTCCGTCTTAACTACAGGCAGTGGTTTAAGCGCCTTGCTTAACAACTTTAACTCGGAAACATGAATGCTTATTTCTTCTGTTTTTGTTGTAAAAACATGCCCTTTTAAAGACACAAAATCTCCTATATCAAGCTGCTTTTTAAACACTACGTTGTACAATGTTTTGTCTTCACCCGGACACACAACGTCTCTATTTATGTAAGCTTGAATTCTGCCGGAAGAGTCTTTGATGCTTAAAAAAGAAGCCTTCCCCATAATTCTTTTAGTCATCACTCTTCCAGCAACACATACGGATGTATATTTTTCTGGTTTTATAGGGAATTCTTGCTTTATTGTTTCTGACAAAACATTGACAGGAACCTCTTCCGCGGGGTATGGGTTTATCCCCTCTTTCCTTAACGCCTCAAGGCTCTCTCTGCGTAATATTTCTTGTTCTGATAACTTTGTGTTCATCTTGCAAAGATAGGAAGGTACTTTAAGGTGGGTTACCTTTGCCGAATTAAAGAAAAACTTTATGAAAAATAAACGAGTAAGGGTTCGTTTTGCCCCAAGCCCCACAGGGCCTTTGCATATGGGGGGGGTAAGAACAGCTTTATATAATTATTTGTTTGCAAAAAAGAATAACGGGGATTTTTTACTCCGTATCGAAGACACTGACCAATCTCGATATGTTGAGGGTTCGGAAAAATATATTGTCGACTCTTTACGCTGGTGTGGAATTTCTCCAGACGAAGGTGTTGGAGTTAATAATTCTATCACCGATAGTGGTCCACACTCTCCCTATCGGCAAAGCAAAAGAAAAGATATATATCGTCCTTATGTCGAAAAGCTTATAAGATCAGGTCACGCTTATATGGCTTTTGACACTCCTGAAGAGCTCTCTGAAATTAGAGACAAATCTAAAAAAGCAGGAAACCCAAATTGGCAATATAATAGTATCACTCGGGCCTCAATGAAAAACTCTTTAACTCTTTCTGCTGAAGATGTTAATAATAAGTTATTATCCAAAACACCATATGTCGTTCGTGTTAAGATGCCCCATGGTGTAGAGATAAAATTTCATGATGAAGTAAGAGGCTGGGTGAGTGTAAATAGTGTAAATGTTGATGATAAAGTGCTTATGAAAGGAGATGGTTTACCCACTTATCATTTGGCTAATGTTGTGGATGACCATTTAATGGAAATTTCTCACGTGATTCGCGGAGAAGAGTGGTTACCCTCAGCCCCTCTTCATGTTATTTTATATGATTATTTTCAATGGGAGCGTCCTATTTTTGCCCACCTACCTTTGTTACTTCGACCTGACGGTAATGGAAAACTGTCGAAACGAGATGGTGATAAGTTAGGCTTCCCTGTTTTTCCTTTAAATTGGTCTCACCCAGAGACTAAAGAAACAGCTTCTGGTTATAAAGAATTTGGTTTTTATCCTGAAGGTTTCGTTAATATGCTTGCTTTTTTAGGATGGAACCCTGGTACAAATCAAGAAATTTTTTCTCTTGAGGAGCTTGTTTCATCCTTTAACCTGCAAAAAGTAAGTAAAGCTGGAGCGCGTTTTGATTACGATAAAGCCCGTTGGTTCAATCAACAACAGTTAAGAATAAGAGATGAATCGTTATTAATTGATGAGTTTGTAAATTCTATTAAGCTTAAGTACGGTATATCAATCCAAAATGAATGGGCTAAAAAAGCTCTCTATTTATTTATGGATAGAGCAGAATTTATGAATCAAATTGTTACAGATTGTTATTATTTATTTGAAGATCCTGTTGATTATGATTCAAAAATGGTAGAAAAAAAATGGTCACTAAACGCGCAATTATGGCTTAAAGATTTAGCTCATATATTTTCAAAAACCAGTTACAGTAGTGATGAAATAGAAGCCTCCTTCAAAAATTATCTCAATTCCAACTCTTTAAAATTTAGTGAATTAGGTCCTGTATTAAGGCTTGCTATTGCTGGAAAAACTCAAGGTCCTTCAATTTTTACAGTAATGGAGTTAATTGGAAAAGATATTTCTGAAATTCGAATAAATAATGCAATAACTACATTAAACTAATGAAAGAAATACAATTAGTTAATCAAAGAGAATATGCTTATCATGGGTGTTTAGAGGAAGAATCTATAATTGGCTCTGAATACATTACTAGTTTAAAAGTATTCTGCGATCTTCAAGATTCTGTAATAAAAGATGATTTGAAATACACTGTAGATTATGTTGATTTAAGAGAAATAGTGACTCAAGAAATGCAAAAAAGATCAAAATTATTAGAGACTGTCTGTTTACGCATTATTAATAGACTTTTTAATGAATTTCCTCTTATTTTGAAAGCAGATATTAAAATTTGTAAACTAAACCCACCAATAAATGGGGATGTTGAACAAGTTTGTGTTTGTTTTTCTAAAGAAAAACCTTAGCTCAATTATTATTTGGGTCGTAGTTTTGAAAACTCTGGTCTCGTGGCCGAGTGGTTAGGCAGAGCTCTGCAAAAGCTTGTACAGCGGTTCGAATCCGCTCGAGACCTCAAAAAACCCTGTTTTCAGGGTTTTTTTGTTATCAGTTCTTTTTTCCAAATTTTTACCTTACATATCACTTTATCTTTGTTTTTCTAATCCTGAAAATATTTAGACATGTCACAACCTACACTTCAAGAAGCTTTAAAAAGTTTATCTATTGATAATAAAAATGCTGGAACCTGGATAGGTGTTAATGCTCATCATTCTGATAAAAAAATTCATAGTTATTCACCAGTTGATGGATCTTTAATTGGTTATGCATCATTTACTACTGACGAACAATATGAAAAAAGTATAATTGAAGCCCATAAATCTTTTCTTGAATGGAGAAATGTTCCTGCACCAAAAAGAGGAGAAGCTGTTAGAGTTTTTGGAAATAAACTAAGAGATCAAAAATCTGCTTTAGGATTATTAGTTAGTTATGAAATGGGGAAATCCTATCAAGAAGGTTTGGGAGAAGTACAAGAAATGATAGATATCTGCGATTTTGCAGTAGGGTTGTCTAGACAATTAACAGGTTTAACTATTAAAAGTGAAAGACCTGAACATTTTATGATGGAACAGTACCATCCAATGGGGGTTATTGGAATAATTTCAGCTTTTAATTTTCCTGTTGCTGTTTGGGCTTGGAATGCAACATTAGCTTGGGTTTGTGGTAATTCCTGTGTCTGGAAAGGTTCTGAAAAAACACCTTTATGTTCTATAGCTTGTCAAAAAATATGGAATGAAGTTACATTAGAAATGAATCTTCCAAAAAACTTATCTATCATATTAACAGGTGATAAAAATATTGGAGTAAAAATGAGCCAGGATAAAAGAATACCTGTTGTTTCAGCTACAGGATCAACATTGATGGGTAAAGCTGTTGGTGAAAAAGTTGCGAGTAGATTGGGTCGTTCTATTTTAGAATTAGGTGGTAATAACGCCATTATTATAACTGAATCAGCTGATCTCAAAATGACCGTTACTGCTGCAGTTTTTGGTGCTATTGGAACTGCCGGTCAAAGATGTACAAGTACTAGAAGATTGATAATTCACGAAAGTATTTATGATAAAGTATGTAATTCAATTTGTGATGCTTATAAACAAATAAAAATTGGTAGTCCTTTAGATATAAAAAATCATATGGGACCATTAATTGATTCGGATGCTGTAAATAACTATTTACAATCCTTAAAAGATGTAGAAAAACAAGGAGGAAAATTCTTGTTAAAAGGTGAACAATTAAAAGGAGAATCGTATTCTAGTAATTGTTATGTCACACCATCTATCGCTGAAGTGGAAAATATTTGGGATGTTGTTCAACATGAAACATTTGCTCCTTTATTGTATGTAATGAAATATTCTGATTTAAAAGAAGCTTTAAATACTCAGAATAATGTACCTCAAGGATTAAGTTCAGCAATAATGACAAACTCTATGCAAGAGGCTAATATGTTTTTATCTGCAAGTGGTTCAGATTGTGGTATCGCTAACGTCAATATTGGAACCAGCGGTGCGGAAATTGGAGGTGCATTTGGAGGTGAAAAAGAAACTGGTGGTGGAAGAGAAAGTGGTTCAGATGCATGGAAAGCATATATGAGAAGACAAACTAATACTTTAAATTATGGTAACTCTTTACCTTTAGCTCAAGGAATAGAATTTAACATATAATTATATATATAATTTATTTTAAATAAAATATATAATAGTGTTATCCGGTTAATAAAGTGTATAAAATGCAATAAATAATTTGGATATTAAAATATTAAGATTAATAAACATTTAGTTAACAGTAAAATTTAATATAAAATATTGTAAATCAATTATTTAATATATGTACATATTAGTAACTTTATATAATAAATAATACTTTTTGTTAAGAATAAAATCACTTAAAGTTATTGATAATTTATATTTTTTTATTGATAAATATAAAATCATAGTTAATGAAAAAAACACATAAAATATTCATTACATTTTAATCAACAACTCATATAAGGTTATGAACAAAATATTGACAATATCTATAGGAAATGACCATGCGGGTTTTGAATTAAAATTTTTAATTATTGATAAACTATCTCAGTTAGGTTATAAAATAATCAATCATGGTTGTGATGGCCCGGGTTCTGTAGATTATCCGGATCACGGACATAAAGTTGCTTTAGATATTTTACAGGAAAAAGCTGATTACGGTATAGTAATATGTGGAAGTGGTAACGGTATTAATATGACTGTAAACAAACATCAAGGAATAAGATCGGCGCTTTGTTGGAATCCAGAATTAGCAAGTTTAGCTAGAAGTCACAATAATGCAAACATATTAGCTTTACCAGCGAGATTTATATCAAAAAAAACATCTTTAGAATGTTTAGATGCATTTCTAAATCAAAAATTTGAAGGAGGTAGACACCTAAATAGGGTAAATAAAATTAATTGTTAATGGTAAAATTTGAATATGAAAAAGATATTTGGAAGAAGTTTATCGAACCTAAAAAATTTGCTTTCTTATTAAAAAAAATAGAAGAAAAAGAACATTGTAAAATTATAGAAGTTAATTATCAACTCATTTCAGATAAAAAAATATTAGAAATAAATACTAAATTTCTTAATCATAAATATTACACGGATGTTATTGCTTTTCCTCGAAATAGAGGACCGAGGAAAATGGCTGATATTTATATAAGTGTCGAAAGAGTTCAAGAAAATTCTCAAAACTTTGGGGTGTTTTTTCAGAAAGAATTAAACAGGGTTATGTTGCACGGCTTATTGCATGTTCTTGGTTATAATGACACTGAAAAAATGGATAAAACATTAATGTCAAGCAAAGAAGATTATTATCTTGCTTTATATGATAATATATAGTTCCACGTGAAACAATGAATTACGACGTTATTATTGTAGGAGGGGGTCATGCTGGTTGCGAGGCCGCTGCTGCCGCGGCGCGAATGGGATCTACAACACTATTAATAACAATGAATTTACAAACTATTGCACAAATGAGTTGTAACCCAGCTATGGGTGGTGTTGCTAAAGGTCAAATATTAAGGGAAATAGACGCGCTGGGTGGGTTTTCAGGCATTGTTTCTGATAATACTGCAATACAATTTAGAATGCTTAATAAGTCAAAGGGTCCAGCGATGTGGTCTCCAAGAGTTCAAAGTGATCGTTGGAGATTTGCAGAAGAGTGGAGGTTAATGCTTGAAAGTATAGACAACCTAGATTTTTTACAATCATCGGTCGCTGGAATAAAAACAGAAAACAAGAAAATAATAGGGGTTTTATTAAACAACGGAACGCTCATAAAATGTAATTCTGTAGTTTTAACTAGTGGCACATTTTTAAATGGAGTTATGCACGTGGGGGAAACGAAAACAAAAGGCGGTCGTAGTTCAGAGTCTTCTTCTGTCGGAATTACTAGCAACCTAGAAAAATTAGGATTTGAGAGTGGGCGGATGAAAACAGGAACACCGCCTCGTTTAGACGGACGCTCTTTAGATTACGGTCAGTTTGAAGAGCAAAAAGGTGATAAAAACCCTGGAAAATTTTCTTTTACAGACACAAAAAAACTTATTAAACAAAGGTCTTGTTGGATAGCCCACACAAGTAACGATGTACATGAAGTGTTGCGTTCCGGTTTTGAGCGGAGCCCCATGTTCAATGGGGCTATTGAAAGTGCGGGGCCGAGATACTGCCCTAGTATTGAAGAAAAAATCAGTCGGTTTTCAGATAAAAATAGCCATCAAATGTTTATCGAGCCGGAGGGTTGGAAGACGGTAGAAGTATACATAAATGGTTTTTCAACATCTCTACCTGAGGATATTCAGCAAAAAGCATTAAGACGGGTTCCTGGTTTTGAAAATGCTAAATTTTTTAGACCTGGATACGCAGTAGAATATGACTATTTTCCGCCGACACAACTCAAACACAGTTTAGAAACAAAACTAGTTGACGGGTTGTTTTTTGCAGGGCAAATAAACGGCACAACGGGTTATGAAGAAGCCGCTTGTCAGGGTTTAGTTGCTGGTATAAACGCCCATCAGTATATAAAAAAGAATGAGCCCTTGGTGTTGAAAAGAAGCGATGCATACATTGGTGTTTTAATAGATGATTTAATCACAAAAGGAATAGACGAACCATATAGAATGTTCACTAGCCGAGCAGAGTTTAGACTTACTTTGCGCCAAGACAATGCAGACTTAAGGCTGACCGAAACAGGAAGGCTTTTGGGCCTTATAAGTGATCAGCAGTGGGCTCGTTTTGAAAATAAAAAGCGGGATATAGCCACCGCTTCGGACTGGATTTTAAAAAAACGGGCTAAACCTGAGGAGCACAATGAATTGCTGAAATCAAAAAAAAGCGCTTTACTAAAACAGCAGGGGCCGATTTCTAGCCTTATATTAAGACCAAACATATCTTTGAAAGAGGTGTTAAGCGAAACTCCGGGCGATTTATTAAATATGACTGATGAAGTTTGGGAGCAGGTGGAAATTAGTCTCAAGTATTCTGGATATATTGAAAAAGAAATGGATCGAGTTGAAAAAACAAAAAGATTAGAAAGTTTAAAAATCCCCTCCGGTTTTGCATATCACAAAATACAAGCGCTGAGCGCAGAATCAAGAGACAAACTTTCGGTTGTCGAACCGGCAACACTTGGTCAAGCAAGCCGAATAGCCGGCGTTTCGCCAGCAGACATTCAAATATTATTGGTCCATTTGGGTCGTTAGTGTTACACGTGGAACAAATGAAAAAGAATATAAAGTGCCCCGTGTGTGAAGAGTCAGCTTCTCGTTTTGAAAAGAAAATCATTGACCACATGGTTTCTAAGGAAGTTTTTGATATCCGGTCTTGTGCTGGGTGTGGGCTATGGAGAACAGACCCAAGGCCCGCTCTTGAGAAAATCGGAAATTATTATGAGTCACCAAACTACTTGAGTCATTCTGAAGAAAGTCAGACCTTTTTTAAGAAGCTATACAATGGTTTTAGATCATATAACGCCATTAAAAAACTGAAGACCTTAGAAGATCACGTTTCCGAAAAATCGAATATTCGAAGACTCTTGGACGTTGGGTGTGGAATAGGCGTTTTTTTAGAGCATGCAAAATTTCGAAAATGGAGCGTTTTTGGCATAGAAACAAACAAAAAAGCACGAAAAATTGCCGAAAAACGATTAAAATCAACAATTTTTGAGAATATTGATGACTTAAAAGTTGAGGAAAAATTTGACGCTATTTCACTTTGGCATGTTTTAGAGCATCTTTCTGACCCAGATCAGGCCATGAAAAAATTTCATAACCACTCCACAAAGAAAGCTATTCTAGTTATAGGGGTTCCAAACCGTGAGTCTTACGATGCGAAATTATATGATGAGCATTGGGCGGCCTATGATGTTCCGATACACTTTTGGCACTTCACAAAAAAGGACATAAAGAATTTAGCAGAGAAAACCGGCTGGAAAGTAGACGCCGTGCTCCCAATGCGATTAGACGCTTTTTACGTAAGCTTGTTGAGTGAACTATATAAATACGGAAGAAAGAATTGGATTAAATCCTTTTTGCTGGGTTTAATTAGTAACTATAAGGGTGGGCAAACGAACACAAGCAGCCTGATGTATGTTTTAAAGAAAGTTTAAAAAATAGACATCAACTTTACCCCCATATCTAAAAGAACTATTTTGGCGTTTAAGTTTCTTTGGATATCTAATTTAGCTGAGTCCAAAGAAGATAAAACAAAACTTAACTTGCTGGTTTCTAAAAGTCTAGCAAAACCATCGGTTTTAAAAGAGATATCATCAAACCAATCCAGCGCAATAGCGTTATTATCTCCAAATTTATGTTTGACTAATAGAGAAAAAAGTGATGAAGAAAAAGAGAAATAGTCAATTATTTGGTCTCTCCCCAAAAGAGAGAGTTTTTCAACCCAGTTATTTAATTCAGTAAAGTCTTTTTTGAAAGAAATTCGCATACTTGAAGCAAAAGTTTCTGAAAACAATCTAAGTTCCTCATCGTTTTTCAAATAGTTTATTGCGACACCAGGCTGCCCTTCAGATAGGCTAGCAAGCATTTCGGACCGTTCGTTCGAAAGATCGTACTCGTCCTTGATCCACTTGCTTAAAACATTATGCTCCATTGGGGGAAATGATAAAACTTGACAACGGCTTTTAATTGTTGGTAGAATTTTTGAAACATTTTCCGTAATTAACAAAATAAGAGTCTTGTCTTGAGGTTCTTCTATGGTTTTTAAAAGCCGGTTTGCTGCAGAGTTATTTAGCTTTTCAGGAAGCCAAATGATGATAATTTTATATTTTCCTGAATGTGATTTTAGTGCTAATTTTTCTAATACATTAGAAGCTTCTTTGACACCAATAATTAATGACTTTTTATTGGCGCTGATTTTAGATGCCCAATTTTTAAACAAAGGGAACGGGTTTTCGTCAAGGAAGTCCCTAAACTGAACAAGATAATCGTCAGATGTTTTAACCGATGAGCCCTCCCCGTCTCCAGAAGCTGTTGGAAAAATAAAATGTAAGTCAGGGTGGGCCAACCCAAATTCTTTAAGACCAGGGTCACACAATAGTTGTTTTACATAAAGGCGTGTGTTCATCCAAGCGACCCCCCCTGAGTTCGAAGACAGGATTTGCGCATGGGGTATGCGGCCAAGGGTGCCAGATTTTAGCCAATTTTGTGAATAAGGTGTTTCAAAAAAAGAAATTTTGTTTTTCACTTAACGAAGGTAGAAAGCTAATTTTGAAACCAGATAAAAAAGTATGAAAACATTAAAAGATATAGAACTTACAGGGCGTCGAGTTTTAGTTCGCTTTGATTTTAACGTTCCACTGAATGAATCGGGACAGATCACAAATGCCAAAAGACTCACAGCGGCACTACCTACAATAACAAGAATATTAAACGCTGGGGGGCGCTTGGTAATCATGTCTCACCTTGGCAGACCCAACGGGAAACCCAGTAACTCTTTAACTTTAAGGCCTGTTTTGAAATGGCTTTCAGAAAAAATTAATAGATCAATATCTTTCTCAAAAGAGATCACGGGCCCCAAAGCTGTCCAAGCCTCAAAAGCATTAAAAAATGGGGAAGTTTTAGTTTTAGAAAATATTAGATTTGACTCAAGAGAAGAGACGGGGGATGTTTCTTTTGCTAAAGAATTATCAGAGCTGGGAGACGTCTACATTAATGACGCTTTTGGCACCGCACACAGAGAACATGCTTCTACTTCAATTATTGCTCGTTACTTTAAAGGTTGTTGTGCTTTTGGAGATGTTATGTTTAAAGAAATAGACAACGTGAACAAGGTTCTAAGTTCTGAAAACGGACCAAAAATTGCGATTGTTGGAGGGGCAAAAGTTTCAAGCAAAATAATAATTCTTAAAAGTCTTATCGATAGTGTTGACGAATTGATAATTTGCGGAGGAATGGCATTTACATTTATAAAAGCCTTAGGTGGACAGATAGGCGATAGTATTTGTGAAGCCGATAAGATTGATATAGCGAATTCCATACTTGAGGCCGCGGAAGGTAAGGGCGTAAAAATTCATTTACCCACAGATGTTTTGGCCGCAAAGGATTTCAGCTCTTCTGCGCAAACCAAATACTGTGATATTTATGAAATCCCAGAAGGGTGGCAAGGGTTAGACGCAGGGAAAGAAACGATAGAATACTTTTCAGGAGTTATAGAGTCTGCAAAAACACTTTTGTGGAATGGACCACTTGGTGTATTTGAGTTGGAACCATTTTCCCATGGAACTAGGATAATAGGTGAAAAAATAGCAAAGGAGACAAAAAGGGGCTTATTTAGCCTTGTTGGAGGTGGTGACTCTGTGGCTGCGGTAGAGCAATTCAAACTATCACAAGACATGAGCTATGTGTCTACAGGAGGGGGCGCAATGTTGGAGTTTTTAGAAGGGAAATCACTTCCCGGAATACAAGCTATTCTAAGCAACAATTAAAAGTAAGTTCTGCTTTAAATAGAAACTTCACACATTAATCGAATTTTCATCTTGTAGGGGGTTAACTTCTGGTAAGCGTTCAAAAAGCATCGAGCTAAACATTTCAATAGTTTTAAAAATAGAAGAGTCTCCTTTGAGTGGTGCTTGATCAAAGAAATAAATAAAGCTGTTGTTATAAATTGTAAAAAAGACCGACATAAATACGATAGCTTTAAAAGCGCCAGAGACACAACCCAAAGCACGGTTTATCCAATTTAACCAAACAAGCTTGAGTATTTTGGTTAAAACAGAGCCCAAAGTTTTGAAGAAAATATATGAGACTAAAAAAATAAACACTCTTGCGGTAATGAGTGAATAATCGAAAGAAATCTCAAAAGCGTTTCGAAACCATAAATCTATACTAGGGGCATATATCACAGACAAAAAATACCCTAAAAAAACCCCCAAAAGACCAGCCCACTCATTCACTAACCCAACCCAGCCTCCGCGAACAGTCATAAGCAGTAAAACCAGAAAACAACATAGATCTATAGTGTTCACAAGTATTTTAGGTTAAAACATAAAAAAAGACCCCAAAAACCCTAAAAAGAATCTAACAACCAGCAACACCCACAACATAAGGAAGCACAACAATGGTCATATTAACTACACTATCAGCTTGGAGTTTAATATAGCCACAGCCAAAAACTACAGGTGGGCTACCACCCTTTTGAGCTGTAACTTGAAGTACCGCAGGCATGTTATATTCAAAAAGACTAAGCCCTTCATCATCTTTCATAATTCCATCAACACCTGTTTGACCTGTAAAATTTGGAATAGCATTTAAAACAGGAGCTGTTGCCTGAACTGAAGCGTTTTGAATAGGAACCCCATTTTCATCAACAACTTTTATTGAAAACTGAAAAGAAGAACTTTCAGGCTTTTCACATCCAAAAATAAAAAGAAGGCTAGAGGTTAAAATAAATAAAAAAAAGTGTTTCATTGTGGACATCCGTTATTTAAGTCACCGAAAGGTTTGATTATTACATTTATTTCTGAAGTTTGTCCCTCTTTAGCATGTATGAAACTACAACCTTTCCAACCACCCTTGGAAGCTTCTATATCAAGATAAGCCTCTCCATAATCAAAACCAATTACAGTATCAACCCACCCATCTTCGCCAGTTTTTCTCCAGTATTGCCCTGAAGTTGCTGGGTCTGTGAAAACAGTTGAGGATCCTGGAGAAAAAACGTGGACCCAGGCATTTTGCACAGGAATGGAGTCAGAATTTATAACACGTACGCGCACCAAAGATTCCGTACTTTCGGTCTCGCAAGAACCAATAAAAAAAGAAAGGCTCAAAAAGAAACAGGCAAGCAAGAGTTTTTTGTTGATCTTCATCGAATAATTTGATAATTTGGTGGTTAAACCAAAGCAAATATAACTGATTTCCTCACTATGCTTAAAATTATTGAAGAGCACATAAGCGCGATTAGCAAAAAAAAGTTTGCAAATCAAGAAGATGCTGAAAAGTTTCGTGTGAAATTCCTCGGAAAAAAAGGCGTGCTTTCATCCTTGTTTTTAGAATTGAAAACATTAGAATCAAAAGAAAAAAAAATTATAGGAGCGGCTTTGAATAAGTTAAAAATAGCTGCAGAGGACGCGATAAAAAGCGCTCCCAGAAACATAAAAGAAAATAATAACGAAGAGTTAGAGGATTTTAGCAGGCCCGGATATAATTCACTTCCCGGCTCGAGACACCCAATATCCATAGTAAAAAATGAAATAATACAAATCTTCGAAAACCTAGGTTTTACGACAGAAGAAGGCCCAGAAATGGAAGACGACTGGCATAATTTCTCAGCATTGAATTTTCCAGAAGAACATCCTGCTAGAGATATGCAAGACACATTTTTTTTAACAAGGGATCAAAAGTGGGCATTAAGAACCCATACATCGAGCGTACAGGTCCGGACAATGGAATCACAAACGCCTCCAATTCGAATTATTGCCCCTGGGCGTGTTTTTCGTAACGAGGCTATTTCTTCAAGGTCACATTGCGTCTTTCATCAAGTCGAGGGTTTGTATATTGACCAAGGAGTTTCGTTTGTAGACATGAAGCAAACACTATCATCTTTTTCAAAATCTTTTTTTGGAGAATCGACACAAATTCGATTAAGACCCAGCTATTTCCCATTTACTGAGCCAAGTGCGGAAATGGATATTTGGTGGGGGTTAGAAAATGAAGTTGATCATAGAATGACGAAAGGCACAGGCTGGTTGGAAATTATGGGATGTGGAATGGTAGACCCCAATGTTTTAGATTCTTGTGGCATAGACCCTCAAAAGTATTCAGGGTTTGCTTTTGGAATGGGTATTGAGAGAATAGCGATGCAGCGGTTTCAGATACCCGATATTCGGGCGTTTTATGAAAATGATATAAGGTTTTTAAAAAACTTCACAGGAGCCTAATTTTTAACCTCTATAACTCTCATTGTATTTGTTGTGCCCCTTTCTGCAATAGGCATACTTGCGAGCTGAACAATTTTATCGCCGAGATTAATTAGGTTCAATGATTTCAAAAGCTCTGAGATTTCTGTAAAGGTTTTATCTGTTGACTCCATACTGTTGTAGTAAAAACCAGAAACTCCCCAAACTAAAGAAAGTTTGTTCAGAATTGACTTATTTGAGGTAAAAATAAATATGTTTGATTTTGGTCGAAAAGAGGATAATAATAAAGCAGAATGACCACTGTAAGTTAGCGCACAAATTGAATTTGCACCTACAAGGTTTGCTGTTTTTGCTGCTTGATAACATAGAGCATTAGATAAGAATCGATCGTCCCCAGACTCGGGCTTCCTTCCCTTTATTCTAGTTGTGCTAGAAGATTCTGAAGCAGTTACTATTTTACTCATTGTTTTAACAACTTCAACAGGGTATTTACCTACAGATGTTTCAGCAGAGAGCATTACAGCGTCAGCGCCATCTATAACAGCACAAGAAACATCATTTACTTCAGCCCTGCTGGGAGTCAAGTTATCAATCATGCTTTCCATCATTTGAGTAGCAACAATAACAGGCTTGGCTTTTTGGATAGCTTTCGAAATAATCATTTTTTGGATCAACGGAACTGACTCCAAAGGGACCTCGACGCCGAGATCTCCTCGAGCGACCATAACCGCATCAGCTTCATTTAGAATAGCATCAATATCTGAAACCGCTTCAGGCTTTTCAATTTTCGCTATGATTCCAGCACCTGAGTTTTTTTTATTTAAAATTTTTCGTAACTCTAAAATATCTTTCTTGTGCCGAACAAAACTTAAGCCTACCCAATCAACTTCTTCTTCTAAAGCAACATTGAGGTCAGCCAAATCTTTTAGAGTTAAGCAAGGGAGTGAAACCCGAGTATTGGGCAGGTTGACACCTTTATTGGATTCCAACAAGCCTCCCTGAATAACTTTTGCAACAACTTCATCTTTTAGGTTAGAAGAAATAACTTTCATTAAAAGTTTTCCATCATTTAACAGTATGGTTTCTCCAATTTTGACATCATTTGGGAAAGAACTATATGTCATAAATACCTTTTTCTTATCGCCAACACATGAAACGTTTGTAAACACCACGTTGTCTCCAGGCAGAACTCTAGTATTAGGCTTCATTGTGCCAATTCTTAGCTTAGGCCCTTGAAGGTCAGCTAGAATAGAAGCGTGCTTTTTTGTTTCGGTCAAAAGTTTTTTTACACTTAAAATTGTTTTTCGATTTTCTTCGGGACTCCCATGAGAAAAATTGATACGAAAAACATTAACACCCTCGAAAAGAAGTTTTTTTAAAACGCTTGGTTTTAATGATGCGGGCCCTAGTGTAGCGACGATTTTTGTTCTTTTCATAATTCATTTTTTTGGGTATCAAAACGAAGATTTTCTCGGCCTTTGATTTCTAGCCAAGGAAGAGGTTTTGTGCCCACAATTGAGGATGTTTTATACATGGTTTTTTGTAAAATTAACATTTCATTTTGAGATAGCTCAGGTTCGATGACAATTAGGGCGTCTATATTCTTAGGTTTTCTGATAAAACGCAAAAAAGGAGCAACTTCGATTTCTTCCGAAAATAAACCAGCACCTTTAGACAGGTCTTTAGAAATCCAATTAGAAGACTCAGGGTGGTTCCAAAAGACATGAACATTTTCGCCAATACCCCCCCCTTTGTAGAGTGCATGCCGGGTTACAACTCCCCCCAGATAGCAAAACAAATCAGGCGCTCGTTTCAGCTTCCAATTGAAAACTTGGTTAAGCTTAAAAACAAAAGCTATGTCATTAAGGGTTGTGGAAAGCCCTAAAACAGAAGGGTTATCATTTTCATCTTGAACGTTTAGAACCAGTCGTCCCACGTTGTTTTATTTTAAGTTTTTTACAAGCAAATTTTGAAGCTGACTCTTCCGCTGTTTTTTTTGATTGCCCATAGCCTTTAGCGAGAGGCTCATCACCCATTTTTATCGTTACTGAAAATCGCTTATGATGGTCGGCCCCATTTTCGTCAGTGACATGAAAGCTAAATTCCTTTTTTTTACGTTGAAACCATTCTATTAAAAGGCTTTTGTGAGAGACAATTTCTTTTTCTACTTGACTAAAATTGATATGATCGTTTAATATTTTTTGGTGAACAAATTTTTTAGTTACCAACCACCCATTATCAACATATATGGCGCCAACAAGAGCTTCAAGGGTGCTTCCCGGCACAGAGGTGGTTCCTAACCTTCTACTTCTGCCATTTGTCTTGATCCATTTAGGTATTCCCAACTTGATGGCGATACGATTCAAAGCTTTTCGAGACACAACCTTACTTCTCATACTGGTTAAGAAGCCCTCATTTCCTTCCGGGTATTGGTTATAAAGATATTGAGCGATTAAAGAGCCTATAATTGCATCACCTAAATACTCAAGGCGTTCATAACTCATATTAACCTCTTTTTGTGTTTCGTTTTCAAATCTTTGCCGAAACGCAGAAAGGTATACTGCGTAATTTGAAGGGCGAAAGTCACACATCTTTTCTATAGCATCAAGTAGGGGCTTGTGTTTTCTTGGAAAGGGTTTAAAAAAATTAGAAAAGGAGAATAGCATTAACTTAACTGGCTTTTTTAAATGCTACACAGGCATTATGTCCCCCAAAACCAAAAGTATTTGAAATTGCAGCTCTAACTGTTCGTTTTTGTGCTTTATTAAAAGTGAAATTTAATTTAGAGTCTAGCTCCGGGTCATCAGTAAAATGATTAATTGTTGGAGGTACAACATCATGAAAAACAGATAAGCAAGTAGCTGCAGCTTCCATCGCCCCAGCGGCACCAAGAAGATGTCCAGTCATGGATTTTGTACTACTTATATTTAAAGAATAGGCGTGTTCTTTAAAAACATTTAAAACGGCTTTTGTTTCAGCAATATCTCCTAAAGGAGTAGACGTTCCATGTACATTTATGTAGTCAATATCAGACGGAGAAAGATTTGCGTCTTTTAATGCATTTATCATCACATTCATTGCGCCCAAGCCTTCAGGGTGAGGGGCTGTTATGTGATGTGCATCTGCTGAAGTGCCCCCACCAGCAAGTTCTCCGTAAATTTTCGCACCCCGCTTAATGGCATGTTCATACTCTTCTAAAATAAGAGAGGCAGACCCTTCTCCTAAAACAAATCCTTCTCGGTTTAAATCAAAAGGGCGAGAAGCAGTTTTTGGGTCATCGTTTCTTGTTGAAAGAGCCTGCATCGCGTTAAACCCCCCTACACCACCAGGCACAACAGCAGCCTCAGAGCCTCCGGTGACAATGAGGTCAGCTTTTCCCAAACGAATCATCATATGAGAATCAATAATGGCATTTGTAGAAGACGCACAAGCAGATACAGTTGTATAATTTGGGCCTCTTAAGTTATATTTCATGGAAATATGCCCCCCACAAATATCTGATATCATTTTGGGTATGAAGAATGGGTTAAATTTTGGACTTCCGTCTCCCATGGCAAATTGAGTAACTTCTTCAAAGAAAGTTTCAATTCCACCAATTCCGGAACCCCAAATAACGCCGCAACGGTCATTATCAAAGTTTGAATCTAAAAATTTAGAGTCTTCAATAGCTTCTGCTGCCGAGATAATTCCTAAATGAGAATAGCGATCCATTCGCCTCATTTCTTTTCGGTCTATAAAATCTTCTACATTAAGATTTTTAACCTCACAAGCAAATTTTGTTTTGAATAAGCTGGCATCAAAACGCGTAATTGGAGCTGCGCCACTTAAACCGTTAATTAAGGAATTCCAAAATTCAGGTGCGGTGTTTCCGATGGGAGTTAAAGCTCCTATACCAGTAACGACTACGCGCTTAAGCTCCATTTAATCAAGTTTTATGGTTTTGAGGATTCTATGTATTCTACAGCTTGTTTTACAGTAGCAATATTTTCAGCTTGGTCATCTGGGATTTGAATATCAAATTCCTTTTCAAATTCCATTATTAATTCAACAGTATCTAAAGAATCAGCTCCAAGATCATTAGAAAATGAAGCTTCCTCAGTTACTTCCGATTCAGAAACACCGAGCTTATCGACGATTATTGCTTTAACACGAGACGCTATATCTGACATAACAGTTTATTTTAATATTTGATTTAATATTTGCAAAGAAAAGCCATACGACCAACGCAACCAATTTAAATTTCTCCACAACGGTTAAATTTCATCAAAGAGAACTACATTTAATTATGACTAATAAAAGTTATAAACCATTGATTTCATTGGCAATAATGGCTTCGGGGGGCGGAAGTAATGCAGCTGCGATTGTAAAATATTTTGAAAAAAATAAAAAAATAAAAATCTTAGGTATTTGGACTAATTCAATAAAATCGGGCATTGCAAGAAAAAATCTGGGCGTACCAATTCATGTATTTGAACCCACAACGGATGATAAAAACCTAATCGAAATATGGACCAAAGAGAAAGTTTCAGCTTTAATTTTAGCTGGCTATCTGAAGCCCATCCCGAAAGCGTTTATAAAACATTTTAATAAAAATATATTAAATATTCACCCGTCTTTATTGCCTAAGTTTGGAGGAAAAGGAATGTATGGAATGGCTGTTCACAAAGCTGTCATAGAAAGCAAGGAGGAAAAAACAGGAGTAACGGTTCATGTTGTTACAGACAAATACGATGAAGGGCCAATTGTTTTTCAATGTGAAACGGATGTAGAAAAAGATGAAACGGTTGAAATGTTACAATCAAGGATTTTACAAATAGAGCATTGGTTTTATCCTAAAGTAATAGAGTCATATTGTAAAAACGAACCCATAGAAAAACGAACCAAGTGGATAAAATAGAAATTTATACCGACGGCGCAGCAAAAGGGAATCCGGGTCCGGGGGGTTATGGTGTCATTTTGAGATCCGGGAGGTTTGAAAAAGAGTTATCACAAGGCTTTTATTACACAACAAACAACAGAATGGAACTCTTAGCCGTAATTGTCGGCTTAGAGACATTAAAAAAGAGGGGGAATACGGTTTCTATATATTCAGACAGTAAATATGTTGTAGACCCTATAAATAAAAAATGGCTGGATCAGTGGCAAAAAAAATCCTGGTCTAAGGTTAAAAATGTGGATCTTTGGAAGAGGTTATTAATAGCATTGAGGGATCAAAAGGTTACTTTTTTTTGGATAAAGGGCCACAATGAGCACCCGGAAAATGAAAGGTGTGATAAATTAGCTGTAATGGCCAGCAAGTCGCCAACATTGGAAGATCACGGATATTTAAAAGATTAATTAGATAAGGGGTTCGCAGCAGCTAAAGCGTCTGCTATTTTTCGGTCATTCATTAATCTTGGAACTTTATTTTGAGCCCCCAATTTTCCTTCAGCTTTCATGTATTTAATAAACGCTTCTGCGGGCAGAGGTCTGATAACACAAGGCCTTAACACCCCCCCCTGGATCAAGTCATCGTAATAAGAGTTCTTTTTTCGGAGATTTGAATCCAGATCTTTTGAAAAAGACACTATGTCTTCAGGAAGTTCATCAAAAGCTACAAACCACTCATGATATGGTAAACCACCGCCAGGTGGATTTATTTCAGGCGCCACGGTAAACTCCCGAACCCGGCCTCCGAAATTCAAAATAGTTTTTTCCATTGAGTTCTCAACTTCAGAGCCAATAACGTGCTCACCAAAAGCAGAAATGAAATGTTTAATTCTACCAGAGACTTTTATTCTAAACGGATTTAAGGAGACAAACATGACGGTGTCTCCGATGCTGTAGGCCCAAAGCCCTGCATTTGTTGATATTATGAGAGCATAATTCACACCGATTTCAACATCTTTGATTGTTAACCGGGGAGGGTGATTGTCGAAATAATTTTCAGTTGGTATAAATTCATAGAAAATACCATTGTCAAGGAGGAGTAACAATTCACTACTGTCTAATTGATCCTGGTATGCAAAAAAGCCTTCGGAGGCAGGGTATGTCTGGAGTATTGGGATTTTTTTACCAAAAAGTTCCTGAAATCTTGCGCTGTAAGGCTCAAAAGCAACACCGCCAGTTACAAATAAGTTAAAATTTGGAAATACATCAGACATGTTTTTTTTCCGAGTTTTTTGCATAAGTTTTTCAAAATACATTTGCACCCACGGGGGGATTCCTGAAATTAAAGTCATGTCAGACTGGTATGTTTCTTCAACAATTGACACCACCTTTTCTTCCCAGTCTTCAATGCAATTAGTTTCCCAGCTAGGCATCCGGTTTTTTTGAAGATAACTGGGAACAAAGTGAGCAGTGATTCCTGACAAACGACCTGTTGGTATCCCAGATTTAGTTTTTTCTAAAACAGGACTTCCTTGTAAAAAAATCATTTTGCCATTTAAAAATTTGGCATTTTTAGTATTATAAATATGTGTTAGCAAAGCATTTCTCGCAGATTTTATTTGATGAATAGCCATCTCTTGCGTGATTGGAATGTATTTTGACCCAGATGTGGTACCGCTTGTTTTAGCAAAATATTTTGGCGCCCCAGGCCAAAGAACATTCTTTTCACCTTGAACGACGCGGTCGACATAAGGCCTTAGCCCTTCGTAATCTCGAATTGGCACATGATTTTGAAAGTCTTCGATTGACTTTACAGAGGCCAAAAAATGGTCTTTTCCAAACGCTGTTCCCTTTCCAGCTTTGATAAGTGACCAAAAGATTTTTTCTTGCGATTTTACGGGCTTTTTTGACCACTTTTTGGTTTGGTGATAAACGAGAGAAGCCCAGATTCGGGCACTAATTTCTTTTATTGATGACATTATTTTAGCCCTAAGAGTTTCTTTAAATCCAACGATTCCCCATTTAACCAATATTCAAAATGCCCAATGAAAGTTTCATCTTCAGGATTTTTATGAAGCAACCCTAAAACGTCACCTTTTCGAACAAAATCTCCCGGTTTTTTATGGGCCTCTGCAATTCTTGAATACCTACCAACCCCACCTTCTGTGTGCTGGATAATCATAACATAACCCAGAGAAGGAGTTCCTTCAACAGTGAGAAGAGTTCCATCTTTCAAAGGAAAAATCTTTTGACCAGGAGTCCCTTTTATATTAATTCCGTAATTCTTTCTTGATAAATTGGAGGGCTCAATTAATACGCCAATCAGAGGTATTTGAAAATCAGAATCTGTAGAAATTCTTTTCTTTAATGAGAGTTCAGCATCTTTCACTTTTTCTCTTAAGGCCAGCTCTTCTTTTGATGGGCTAAAAAGAGAGGCATCCGGTTTTTTTGATAAATAATCTAAGCTGGAGAGCTTGCCTAACGTATCAAAATCAAGCTCTCCATTTAAAACAAGCTGAATTCTGGAAATAAAATCTTCCTGATGGTTTACTTGCTTCATTAAAGAGTCAGTTACAATGTTAAGGTTTATAGCAGAGCGCCTTAGTTCCGTTGACGCGTAGCCAGGAATATACTCCCTTAACGATGAGTAAGATATTAGTAATATGGTCATAACAACTAAAAAAACAGAAGTGGTGCCTACCCATAAAAAAACATTAAAGCGGCTAAGCTTTAATGAAAAACGCTCCTCATAAGAAGATTCATCTAAAATCACTAATCGATATTTCCGCAAAAAGGATTTTCTTTTTTTTTCAGTTTTCGATTTGTGTTTCATTTGCCTTAAAGATATTGAGACTTTTCACAAGGTCTTTATGAAATAAATTTGCATAACCGTCGTTAAGTCATTTACTGATAATGAAATTAAAGCATTTAAATAAAATTATAATTGTCCCCATGATTTTTTTAGGGACACTTGTTTTCTTTTCTTGCAGTAGAACAAAAGATAAGGCGGTTAACCGATACTATCATAAATTAACAAGCCGGTATAACCCTCTTTATAATGGAAAAAAGGCATATGAAAATGCTATTTTGAGCCTTAAAGAAGAACATATAGATGACTTTGATCAAATAATAGCCGTTAAGCCGTTTGGGAAATCAAATGAAGGTTCTCGGTCATTTTCCGATTTAAAAGTTGCAATAGAGAAGTCTAAAAAAATAATTAGAGACCATTCAATGATGTTTCGTGGTGTCCAAAAAAACCCGATCGTTTTTGACGCCTACTTATTGATAGGAGATGCTCAAGCACTCATGGGTTTAAACATTGCCGCACAAGAGTCGTTTGCGGTGGTAATTAGAAATGCGGAAAAAACATCTAGAGCATATAGAGCCGAATTGAGTAAGGTAGAGGTATTGGCGGATCAAGGTAATGGCCAAGCCGTTAAAGATGCTTTAGATGAAATAGAAAGGAAAGGCATTCCCGAAAAGTTTGTTCCAAAAATGAATATTTTAAGAGCTCGGTCGATGCTTTCGGAAGGGGATAAAGAAGGTGCGGCAAGAATATTTGAGAAGTCAGCAAAATCAATTAAAAACAAAGCAATGAAGTCTCGCTTAGCATTTATTGCTGGACAGCTATATGAATCCCTAGGAAAAACGTCTAAAGCGCGAGAAAGCTATCAGATCTGTCTCTCTGGCCAGCCTGACAGTTATGATATGCTACTTGAAGCAAACTTGAGGAAGGCTCTTAATGCAAATTCAAAGCGCCTGGACCTCTATAAAGAATTAGAGCGCCTTTTAAAAGAGCCCAAAAATAAACAATATGGAGATAGAATTTATTTTGCATTGGCGGAAGTGGCAAAGAAAAGGAAAGATGTAGATCAGCAGCTTTATTTTTTAAGTCGTGGAATAGGTCTAGGAATATCAGAAAGGCCCAATCTTAAAGCACTCGCGTACTATGATCGAGGAGAAATATACTTTAATCAAAAAAAATATCTACCCTCGCAGGTAAACTACGATTCTGCGTACATATTATTACCTAAAAACCACCCATTAAAAAGAAGCTTAAAAAACAAAACAAAAGGATTAAACAGTTTGGTTGTAGAAATAGAAAAAATTCAAAGAAATGATTCATTACTCAGCTTATCCAGCAAAAGTGAAACTTTTCTCGAGGCATATTTTCTCAAATATATTGATGCACTTAAAGATCAAGAGCGCATTGCAATTAAAAACGCTAAAATAAATGCACTAAATGCCAAAATTCAAGCCTCGTCAAATCTTTTATCGGCTTCAGGGCCAAAGGCAGGGGGAGTTATGGCTGGAGGGTGGGTTTTTTATAATCCGGTTGCTCGTGCTGCAGGTATAGCCTCATTTTCATCGAAATGGGGACAAAGACCAAATGTTGACAATTGGCGGCTTCAAAGTGCATCTGGAAGCTGGTCTATGGCAACTACTGGAGGGCCAAACTCTCAAGGCTCTGAGTTAAGCAATGATGTCATTGATTTTGTTGATCCAAAATATGATTTGAATATTTACTTATCGTCTATACCTAGAACAGCTAGGTCTAAGGATTCATGCAAGAGAATTATTTGTAATGCTCTATCGGCTTCGTCCTCCATTTATCGAGATCAAATAGGTGACTTGGATATGGCTTTGTTGCAAATAAATAGGCTAATTTCTTTCTGTGAGGAAGATTCCTCATGTGTGTCATGTGAAAAACAAGCATATGCTTTGTACGCTTTATATAGGCTTAGACTATTGAGAAATGAGAACACAGAGGCGGAGTCAACGAAAATTAGGCTTTTAAAAGAGTACCCAAAATCCAAATACGTAAAAATTATAAATGGTCAAGAGTCAAAGGAATCAGCAGAGCCCATCACGTCAAAAGAATTTCATCGACTCGTGAAACTATATGAGAACCGCGATTGGAAACCCTTAATAAAGCTGCACCAAGAGACTTTATGGAATCCTGAAGAAGCTCCTCAGGCAGCCTTAATTGAAGCTCATGCGATTGGCGGCGACGGGGGCATTCAGAAGTATTTAGAGGCGCTCATTCAGGTGGAAAAGGATTTTCCAGGAACTGCCCAATCTATAGCTGCAGGCAATATAAAAATGGCTCTTCAAAGCGTAAAATCTAGCAAAGAGAATGAGCCAAGCCCTTATTCGGAATCTTTGGATATTCGCCACCAATTACTGATTATTTTTAGTAAAGAGGGTAACCCAAACGACGTTAGAAATGCTTTAGCTCGCTTTCATCAAAAATATTTTACCGGAAAACCTATGAGTATTAGGCCGCTTCCTTTAGGCGAAATAGCTCAAATAATGTTAGTTGACGGATTCAAAAACGCCAGTGAAACAATAGGCTACAGAACAAAGGTGATGCGCGCAGATGGGGTGACACAATTTTTAAAGCCATATTCTGCTGAATATTGGCCTGTAACAGTGCAAAATTTTTCGCATTTTTACACTGAAAAAGATATTAAAGGCTACCGAAGCTTTGTAAAAAATGTATATGGATTAAAATGATGAGTACAAATCGAAAGACAGAAACGGCCGGAGATCATAATAGAATAGTGGAAAGAACAAATATTCAAGGCCACATAAATTCACCTGGGGATATTCGTGTTGATGGACAGGTTAAGGGAAATCTTACGGTAGGAGGTAAGCTCGTGGTTGGGCCCTCGGGAACAATTGATGGTAAAGTAACAGCATCAGAAGCAACCATTTCAGGCCGCGTTATTGGTAAGTTAGAAATTAAAGGATTGACAACTTTTTCTCAATCTGCAAACGTTCAAGCTGAGGTGGTTACGGGAAAGCTTTCCGTTGAGACGGGGGCACAATTTTCTGGAATGTGTACGATGAATAATGGCAAGTCTGCTCTGGCTACTCCAATTTCTAAGTCAGGCGAGCAGTCCAAAATTTCTGCAGCTTGAAGAAAATTTGATGAAAAATATACTGAGATTTTCAGGAATGGGAATTCAAATGGCAGTTTTCATTTCTTTAGGTGCATATCTAGGGTATTTAATAGATCAAGACGCTAATAGATTGTCGGACTCCAAAACTCAATGGGCAACTATTTCTTTATCATTACTATTTACAGTTTTATCTCTAATTTGGATTATCTACCAAGCCCAAAAAATTAATAAATGAATTCTTGGTTGATCAGATTATTTGTTGGCTACTCTCTTATGTTTTTTTTCCATTTAATTGCGTTTCAAACAATAGGTCTTGGGAAGCCTTATTGGCTGGGAGATTTATACTGGGCGGGAACGGGAATTAGTTTACTTGGGTTGGCAAAGTCTATTGATGAATCTCGGCCTGGAAAGTTTTCATCAGTTTATTTATTTGGAGGGTTAATTCGTATGTTACTAGGTGTTGCAATAGTAGCCCTTCCAATTATTATTGGTGAAAAAGATAATTTTCGTCAACTCAGTCTTGAATTTATAGGGGCTTATTTTTATTGCTTAATATTGGAATCAATAATTGCTATTTCTTGGGTCAAGAAACAGTAGGATTTTCAAGATTCGGCGAGTATCTTTGCAGCGCTATTTTGAAACGTCAGATCTTGAAAAACCCAATCTTCTTTTTTTTACTGTTTTTGTCTGTATCTCTCATAATTCAAGCAAAAGGAGATGGTCCAGAGATCAAAAGCGTTGAGCTAGAGGGGGTCAGTTCAAAAAATGAATCTCCCTATGATCCAACGGAAGATATAATGCATCATATTTCTGACAGTTATGGTTGGCATTTATTTGACTGGAAAGGACATTCGATAAGTGTTCCGTTGCCGGTAATTTTATTTACCGAAAAAGGTTTAGTTACATTCATGTCTTCATCATTTCACCACGATCATGAAGGAAAACACGTTGTAGAGACCCAAGGGTATCGCTTCGTGAATTATCATGAAAAAATTTATTATGCCTCAAGTTCACCAAATAATCATGGAGCTTTCGTCAGCGTCAGCAAAGAATCTCATGCTATTGAAAACAACCAACCAATTGATATTTCTATAACAAAAAACGTTGCATCACTATTACTTAGTGTAATTTTAATTTTATGGCTCTTTTTGTCGATGGCTCGATTTTACAAGAATCAAGATGGCCACTCTTCGCCAAAGGGAGTTGCTTCATTTATGGAACCAATTGTCGTTTTCGTTCGTGATGAAATTGCAAAAAATAATATTGGCAGGCACTACAACAGGTTTGTTCCGTTGTTATTAACGTTTTTCTTTTTTATTTGGATAAATAACGTTTTAGGTCTTATTCCTATTTTTCCAGGTGGCGCCAATTTAACTGGAAATATTGCTGTAACCATGGTATTGGCTTTGGTGGTAATGGTCGTGACTAACTTAAATGGAAACAAAAACTATTGGTCTCATATTTTTTGGATGCCAGGAGTTCCTGTCGCTGTAAAGCCCCTTTTAGCTGTTGTTGAATTCATAGGAATTTTCACTAAGCCTTTTTCCTTGATGATTCGTTTGTTTGCAAATATTACGGCAGGACACATAATTGTCTTGAGCTTGATTTCATTAATTTTTATTTTTGAAACAGTTTTGGTAAGCCCGGTGTCAGTATTGTTGACTCTTTTTATCTCTGTTTTAGAGATCCTAGTCACAGCGCTTCAGGCATACATTTTTACTTTACTTACAGCATTATATATAGGCGCAGCCCTTCAAGAAGAACATCATTAATAAATAACAATTAACAATTAACTATAAATTCAAAACCCTAAAATTATGACCGGAAGTATCGCAGCACTTGGAGCAGGACTCGCAGTTATTGGCATTGGCATTGGCATTGGGCAGATTGGTGGACACGCCATGGACGCAATAGCTAGAAACCCAGAAGCGACCAGCAAAATTTCTTCGAATATGATTATTACCGCAGCCCTTGTAGAAGGAGCGGGATTATTTGGTATTGTAGTATCGCTTTTAAAGTAAAAAAATTTAAAGTCACCCCCTAGCAATGGTTAAGGGGAGGCTTTAAATTAAGTTTACGCTTGTAATAAAATAAAACGCAATGGATATAGTAACGCCAGGATTTGGACTTCTTTTTTGGACGACCATTACTTTCATGTTTTTACTTTTTGTGCTTTCAAAGTTTGCATGGAAACCAATTTTAAATGCAGTCAAGGAGCGTGAAGAGGCAATAGATGGAGCCTTAGAAGCTGCCGAAAAGGCAAAAAATGACTTAATGTCTCTAAAGTCTTCTAATGAAGATTTACTTAAGGAAGCAAGAGCAGAAAGAGAGCAGATATTGAGAGAGGCTCGAGAAATCAAAGAAAACACAATTTCAGAAGCTAAAGAGCTTGCTAAAGAGGAAGCGTCTAAAGTTCTTGATTCTGCAAGAGAGCAAATAAATAATGAGAAGCTTGCCGCTATGACGGAGGTAAAGAATCAAGCAGCCAAGCTTGCCATTGACATGGCAGAAAAAGTTTTACGCTCAGAGCTAAAAGACCCAGCCTCTCAAGAAAAAATGGTCAACCGAGCGATGGATGAAGTTAAACTGAACTAACAGATGAAATCAATTCGTGCTTCAATTCGTTACGCTAAAGCCCTATTAGACCTCTCTAGGGAAAAGGGCACTATGGACGATGTGAAAAGGGATAGTGATTTACTATTATTGGTTATTGATGAAAACCGTGACTTTAGAAACTTCTTAAAAAGCGCAATCATTAAACCTGACCAGAAAATCCATACTTTCAAGGCGGCTCTGGGAAATCAATTAAGCGAAATCACTAACCTGTTTATCAACCTTTTGATTAAGCATGGAAGAGAAGCGCACTTAGAAGATGTTTTAAGAAAGTTTATCGCCCAATATTTTGTTGAAAATAAAATTATTAAGGCCCAAATTTCATCTCCAACACCCTTACTGGCAAGCCAGAAAGAGCGTTTATTAGCACTTTTAAAATTTAAAAACGCATCAAGCATAGTGCTTGAAGAAACCGTTGACACTGAATTAATAGGAGGGTTCACACTCCGTGTAGGTGATCAACAAATAAATGCATCCGCATCAGAGGCATTAAGCCAATTGAAGCGGGAATTTAATAAGAATTCATATATAGCTGACTTTTAAAAAAAATAAAATTATGGCAGAAGTAAAACCTGCAGAGATTTCAGCAATCTTGCGACAACAATTATCCGGATTTTCATCTGATGCTAAACTTGAAGAAGTAGGAACGGTGCTTCAGGTTGGTGATGGCATTGCTCGTGCTTATGGCATGGAAAACGCTCAATCTGGCGAACTCGTAGAGTTTGAAACAGGACTCCGCGGTATAGTCTTAAACCTTGAAGAAGATAATGTAGGAATAGTTCTTTTGGGTCCAGCAGAAGGAATCAAAGAAGGATCAACTGTTAAGCGAACAGGAGTTATCGCATCTGTTGATGTTGGTGAAGGCATGTTGGGTCGCGTCGTTGACACACTGGGAAGCCCAATTGACGGAAAGGGTCCAATCGATGGGAAAAAGTACAATATGCCACTTGAGAGAAAAGCTCCAGGAGTAATTTATCGTCAACCGGTTAACGAGCCCCTGCAGACAGGAATTAAAGCCATAGATGCTATGATTCCAATCGGGAGAGGCCAGAGAGAGCTGATTATTGGAGACAGGCAAACAGGTAAAACAACAGTTGCAATAGATACGATCATTAATCAGAAAGAGTTTTATGACAAAGGAGAGCCTGTTTATTGTATTTACGTTGCAATTGGCCAAAAAGGATCAACGATAGCTGCTCTTGCTAAGAACCTAGAAGAAAAAGGCGCGATGGCATATACAACTATCGTCGCTGCAAATGCAGCAGATCCGGCACCTCTTCAGTTTTATGCTCCTTTCACAGGCGCTGCTATCGGAGAATATTTTAGAGACACTGGGCGTCCAGCATTAATCATTTATGACGACTTATCGAAGCAGGCGGTTGCTTATCGAGAGGTGTCTTTGTTGCTTCGTCGACCCCCGGGAAGAGAAGCTTATCCAGGTGATGTGTTTTATTTGCATTCAAGGTTACTAGAAAGAGCAGCGAAAGTGATATCCGATGACAAAATTGCATCTCAAATGAATGACCTTCCTGAATCCTTAAAAGGAATTGTAAAAGGAGGTGGCTCATTAACAGCATTACCTATTATTGAAACTCAAGCAGGAGACGTTTCTGCATATATACCGACAAACGTTATATCTATAACGGATGGACAAATATTCTTAGAGGCAGATCTATTTAATTCTGGAGTCAGGCCAGCAATTAATGTTGGTATTTCAGTATCCCGGGTAGGCGGCTCAGCTCAAATTAAGCCTATGAAAAAAGTGGCTGGAACGCTGAAGCTCGATCAGGCTCAATATCGTGAGCTTGAAGCATTTGCAAAGTTCGGCTCCGACTTAGATGCTGCTACCATGAATGTCATCAATAAAGGTCGTAGAAATGTAGAAATTCTCAAACAAGCAGTAAACTCTCCCATGAGCGTTGAAAAACAGGTTGCTATTATTTATATTGGCACAAAGGGGCTCTTGAACGACATCCCGGTTGAGAAGATAAAGCCTTTTGAAAATGCGTTCATTGAGTTTATGCAAAACAAACACCAAGATGTTTTAGCTGCTCTAAGAGAAGGGTCATGGAGTAAAAAAGAAATAGAGAAGATACAGTCAGCCGCAGAAGAGATTATTCCTGCATACGCAGACTAAAATAAAAAAGAGTAAACGAGAATAATGGCTAATTTAAAGGACCTCAGAACCCGAATTACGTCAGTGTCCAGCACGATGCAGATTACTTCTGCTATGAAAATGGTTTCTGCTGCAAAGCTTAAAAGAGCGCAGGATGCAATTGTTCAAATGCGTCCCTATTCTCAAAAACTGACTCTTTTGATGGGCAATGTTTCTTCGGTTGTAGACTCATCGGAGAATCTTTTTTTTAAGAAAAGAAAAGAGAATAGAGTTCTTATATTGTCTTTAACCGCAAACAGAGGACTTTGTGGTGCGTTTAACTCTTCGGTAATAAAAAAGTCAATAGCCTTGTCTCAAAAATTAGAAAAGCAAGGTTTAGAAGTGAAGTTTTTTGCAATTGGGAAAAAATCAAGAGATCTTCTTTCTAAGACAGGAAAAGTTGAAGGTGAGAATATTGATGTGGTTAATGGTGTAACGTTCGAAGGGGCGGAGGCGATTGCCCAAATTGCCATGGAAAATTACTTATCAGGAAAATATGATAAAGTAATAATGGTATACAATCAGTTTAGAAATGCCGCTGTTCAGATTTTGCAAGAAGAGCAACTCCTTCCATTTGTTGAAGCTCCAAAAGAGAATAATGAAGTGGCCGACTATATTTATGAGCCAGACCAGCAAAAGTTGCTTGATGAATTAATACCACTAAGTATAAAAACTCAAGTTTATAAGGCTCTATTAGACTCTCAAGCTTCAGAACATGGCGCAAGGATGACCTCAATGCACAAGGCGACAGACAACGCCACCAACATGAGAGATGATTTGAAGTTGAAATACAACAAAGCTCGTCAGGCCACGATCACCAACGAAATACTAGAAATTGTGGGTGGGGCAGAAGCATTAAACAGTTGATATAAGTTTTTTTCTATTCGTTTATTGCCTCTTTGTGGTTATCATTGTCTTTTGAAACCAATTTTTTGAATGGCCCTTTCTTTTCGTTTACCGATCATAAACCTTCCTGCGAGAATACTCTTGGCGATGCTGACGCTTGTTTTAATAGGCTTTGGGTCATCTATGAAGATTTTAGAATTATACTTTAAAGAAGAAAAGACTGAATATCGTAGAGAGAGGCTGGCCAGAAAAGAAAAGGCAATAGCAGCTCACCTTTCTCGTGAACTTGAAAGAAACATTGATGATTTAAAAAGCCGAGAAGATGCTTTGAATGTTTTTGACTCGGAGTTATCTGCAATTGCTGATATCCATAATATGGATGTTGCCCTATATTCAATGTCAGGAGATTTATTAATTAGCTCTAGTTCAGAATTAGATGAAGTAGTCACTTTTCCGCCTCAAATTCCTGAAGATTTGAATTATCAACGTGATGAGGCGGTTCTTTTAAAATCGGATGATGCAAGAGAAGTATTGATGTATGCATCTGAAATTAAAGGCTCAAATGAAATTCCTTTAGCTGTAATGGTTGTACCCTATAGTGATGGCGTGAATTTACCTTTAAAAGACCAGAAGTTTTACCGCTCTTTGGCACTCTTAAACGGGCTACTGTTCTTGTCTGCCACATTATTTGCATACCTGTTGTCAAAAAGTATAACCAAAGGTCTTGAGGCAGTCTCTGACGCTATGAGGAGCTCAGCAAAAGGTGGTGATCCAAAAGTTAAATGGAGCTCAAAA
>CENP01026100.1_pt1 | contig 43958 bp, 46 predicted proteins | sample 361281 | NCBI WGS metagenome assembly CENP01 (sample SAMEA2591122, study PRJEB7988) | marine metagenome | biome: marine biome (ENVO:00000447); feature: deep chlorophyll maximum layer (ENVO:xxxxxxxx); material: saline water (ENVO:00002010), including plankton (ENVO:xxxxxxxx) | depth 70 m
CGTTTTGCTTTTTTGTATATTTATGACTCAATGGAAGGAATAATGAAGCACATGGCTAATCAAGGCGCAGTTTTAGACATACCTAATGACATGGTCGGAAAGTTTTTAAGTAATCTACCAAATGGGTTTAATCATAGGAACACTACTGAAATTATTGTTGGAACAAAATAGTTTTAATTTAACCATATTTATACCCTCCCTAGTGGAGGGTTTTTTTATATCATCAGCATATTTACTTCATTAAGTTCAAGGGCATAACAAAAATGGATAATTATTGTAGATTTAGGTTGTGCAAATTATTAGTCTCAGAGATATCAAAAACGAGGAGTTTTGGAATGTTGTAACCCACTTTTCGGGCTTTGTTTTATCTGCCCTTGGGATACCTTTTTTATTCTATTTTGATAATGAAATAACACCCTTAAGTTCGCTCTCAATTGTATTATTCTCCATCGGTTTATTACTTGTATATTCATCATCATCTATTTATCATTTTATCCTAAACCCTAAGCTTAAAAAGAGATTTCAGATATTTGACCATATAAGTATATATTATCTTATTTTGGGATCATACGCCCCTGTATGCTTAATAACTCTTTACAACTACTCGGGCATAAATATATTTATCGTTGTTTTAACTTTAACATTAGTAGGAACTTTAAAAAAACTTTTTTGGACAGGAAAATATCAATTTATATCTCTACTGTTGTATTTAGCTATGGGATGGCTGATAATTTTTGACATAAATTCTCTTTTTAAATTGATTGATTTTAATGCTAAATTATTACTAATTCTTGGTGGGGTTTCTTACACCTTTGGAGTAATATTTTATGTTTTAGATAAGGTTAAATATTTTCATTCAATATGGCATCTGTTTGTTTTAACTGGCTCAGTGTTCCATTACTTTATGATATTGTTTTATGTAATTTAAATCATCGGAATATAATCTTCATAATCTTCAGGGAGTAACTTGTATATTATTGCTTATTAACACTGAATCATTGAAAAAATTTCTCTTATTGTCTGCAATGTTATTTTTAGGTTGCTATGCTTTAAAATCAGAAATAACAATACCAGCAAATGAGACATTAGTTCTTGGGGAATCTAATACTAAAAATTATAGAGCTGAAATAAGTAATATATCCCAATTTAAAATACTAATAAAAGGAGAAAAAAAACAAACTAGAGAACATACTCAAGGAGTTGAGTTGCCTCCAAAAGGGAACTTAAGATTATATGTTGCTACAGATGAAGTGATTAGGGTTATTAATAGTAATAATAAGTCTGTAAAAATAAATATACAGTTTACAAGAGGAGTTGAAGGGATGAGATATATTAAAAACTAAATCATCTGCATATCTTCCCCGTTATGTTAATTACATCTTTGTATATTGTTATTTATTAACTACAAATCAATTAAAATGAAAAAAGTCTTATTTTTTTGCTTAGCTGCAATTTTTATATCATGCCAAAACAATCAAATTACTGACAATTCTGATTGGGCTGGATGTTCGACTCAAAATGACGAAAAAACTAAAATCGTTGAAAAACTTGCAAAAGGATATGAGAGAGGAGAATTTGAAATTGCTCGAGAATACTTTTCTTCAGATAGCAAACACATGGTCAATATGCAAGTTTTTAATGTAGAACAAATTATTGAAGGTTATAACTTCCATTCAGTACTGTATGATAAAATTCAACATATTGATCCTGTTGTTCATACAACAAAGTATAATAATGACAGTATATTCACAAACCAATGGGCAAATTGGAGTGGAATTTCAAAAATTACCGGTGAGGAATTGAAGTTAACATTTCACTGTTGGTGGAAATGGGAAGGAGATAAAATCACACAAACGCAATGTTATTTTGAAACTGCAGATTTGCAAAGAGAAGCAGCCTTGTATGCTGAAACCCAAAATGCTAAATCGCAATAATTAACTTAATTTTTAAAAAATGAAAAAATCCCTCTTTAAATGAGGGATTTTTATTTATAAAAGTAGAGCTAGACTTATTTATTTATAATCAGGTTTTTAGTTTACCCCACTACATAGTGCAAGTTCTTCTTCCATCAATTTTGGGTTATACATATGATATTCTTCAACAATTTTGTTTTCTTCCCCCCATTTAAATCCAATGTGGATAGGGATTGTAATAGTTTTACCTGAAACAGAACTAGTGGCTTTCCAAAAAAACCACGAACTTGTCCAAGTATTCCCGTTTGGATAAGTTTTTGTTTCAATTATAGCATCTTCAAGAAAGGGTGAGATTTCTGAAAAACATTTATGTTGGGCGATAATTAGATTAGAAATATCTTCAACTCTTGATTCCTTTGTGTCAGTTAAATATATTTTGAGATTTGGTGACCATAAACTTTTTAATCCTTCAATATTATTGTCTAAATAGTTTTGGTAGTGAGATCTAATTGATTTAGTTTTTTCATCATCAAATGTGACTATGGTTACATCGGATTTATTGTCTGCACAACCAAATAACAATATGATAAGTGATAAATAATGAAATTTCATTTTGATTGATTTATAATTTATAGTAGTTAATTTACAAAGAAATTTAATAATTCCATTTATGCACTATTAAATTGTTATAATTGAAATGAAATTCTCTTAACTTAATTTATAGAAGTTATTTGTATATTGGGTTACTAATCGTAAATCAATCATAATGAAAAAACTACTATTTTTAATATTACTACTTCCATTATCAATTACAGCACAATATGCTGTAGCTGACTTTATTGTAATTAATGAAGGTATGGAAAAAGACTACGAAAAATTAGAATTAGCTTGGTCTATTTTAAGAGAAAATCAAATTGAAAACGGCCAGAAAATGAATTGGGCAGTCTGGAAAAGAACTCCTAAAAAAAATGATAATGATAATGCCGCACATTATGTTGTTTTCAATCAATTTGAAACAAAGGAGGAGATGGATAAATATCTTAATGGAAATCCTAATTTTTCTTTTTCTTCAGCTGCATCAATTATTCGAAGAGGAATGAAAGGAATGTCAAAAAGTTCCATTATACGCCTTATAACACCGGGTAAAAATAAAATCAAAAAAGAAGTAAGAACCTATCATATTCAAGCTATTGACGCAACTCCTTTTACAGGTGGAGACCTTAAAATTGGTGAAAAAATAAATATGGGTGCAATGGTTCAAAAATCTGACGATTATGAACAAATGGAGTCTAACATTTGGAAACCTTATGTCCTTGAACAGGTTAAAAATGGCTTACATAGAGGATGGGCATTAACTAAAATTATTAACAGAGGAGAAATTTCAAATAAAGAAGTAACTCATTTTACATTTAATATTCCTGTCGAAGGTGCAGAATGGCCACCTTATTTTGTGGAAAATGAATTTATCACAAAAAAACTTACTGATATGATGTTTAATTCAAGAAGCACACCCTATGGGGGCGCTGAACTTACCTTAATGATGCAAAAGCAAAGTAATTAATTTTATGATTAATTCTGTTTAATTAAACCCTCCAAGTTGGAGGGTTTTTTATTTGAGCTTAAATCTTTTTTAAATAGTTCTTTCTATATTCCTGCTTATTAACCATAAATTATTTAAAATGAAAAAAATATTATCAATACTTTTAATGTCGGTTATTATCTATTCTTGTTCTAATCAACAACAAGGCACAGCAATTGTAAAAACAGATGACGAATTAACTCTTAATGTACAGAAACTACTCAATGGGTATGTTGGAAACGATTTTGCCCTGTGGGAAGAATTACTTTCCGACGATTGTGAGGTCTTATTTAATAATATCTCTCTTGATAAAAAATCAGTCATTGCTGGGATAAGTCAAGATCATACTCTGTTTAAGTCTATAGAAATTAATGAAGACTACGCTCATACAAACTATTTTAACAACGGAGAAGTTTGGACTAACCACTGGTTTACAACTACTTATGTGGGTAACTTTACTGGAGATAGAACCAGTGCAAGAGGCCACACCGATTTGAAATGGGAAAATGGAAAAGTGGTAAGGTTTCAAGTATATTATGATCCAACTTTCCAAATTAAAGAAGCTACTGCAATGGCAGAAATGTCAAAGTAAAAATTCTTTGATATAATTTTAAATCCCTCCCTTATGGAGGGATTTTTATTTAAACTCTACACTAGCTGAGGAAATTATTTTTACATCTCCTTTTTCTAAACCAATTTTAACTTTATAGTCTTTGTGATATTGAGTCTTAGGAATGGTATCTAGAATAAATCTTAAGTGTTCTATATCTTTAGCTCTAATTAGAGTATAGTAGTTCGCATTCATAACCTCACCATCATGAATTTTTGCAATTGTCATTTTACCGCCATCTAAAATTGGTTCTATTTGTTTTCTTAATTTAAGAAAAGCATTTTCATAAAGTTCCGGATATTTAACATCGAGAAAGAATTGCACACCAATTTTATTTTGTGATTTTTTAGAATCGCAACTAAAAAAAAGAAAAAAAAGAACTATGGTAAATATTTTTTTCATTTCAATTGAATTTTAATTATATAATTCATCATTACAAGAGTATTCTCTTACTTCATCAATAGTTGTTGTTCCATTTTCTAAAAAATAGTAGGTCACTGAATTATTTTCATCGATAATATTATTCTCATCTGAAGTGTACGATTTTATAATTCCCCTGGATTCAAAAACAAAAAGGCTGTCTATTTTTTCATCAGCTTCATTTTGTTGCAAATATGAACAAATACTAAAACTGTTTTCATTAACTCTGCAGAGTTTTCTATATCCGTAGTCTTCTTCGTTATCTAATTTATTAAAGTCGAAACTTAAATTATAAACTTGTTTTTGTATACATTCTCGCAAATTTTCATCTGCACAAACTCTATACTGGTAACTAATTTGCTCTACAATACCTCCTGTACCTATGTAAAGAAGTACTTGGTAACGATAATCGCAAGATTGATCTTCATATTGATCATTATAATCGAGATCTAAAATATATGTAATATCTTCATATAATTCTAAAGATGTGTTTTCAACAACACCCTCTAAACCTTGATTTGTTTCTGGAGTAAAAACGGTTACGCCAATACCTTGCTCAGTTGAATTACATCCATAATGAACAAAGAAGGCTAAAAAGACAAGTAAATATAAAACTCTTTTCACTAGAAAAGTTTTGGAGATAATTTAAAACAAGATCTATGTTTTTTTAATAAATGATTTTGAGCTTTTAAGGTATTATTTTCATCATTTTGGCAGAGTATTAGGATTAAAATAATAGGTTTCTCCAATCATTTTATTATTATCATCGAAAAAATGACCTATCATTAAATGAATTGGTCCTTGATTTCCAGATAATTTATTTCGCCATGTAAATTGCCACCATGAGATGACTAAATCGTTCGCTTCTTTGTAATCGAAATGGTCAGGATAACCAAGCTCTTTAATACTTATTATTTCGTGAGTATTAAAAATTTCACCCATATTTTCCATTTCCTGATCAAGATCCATACTCTTACCAAGGGGACTTTTTTCATCCATATTATTTAGCGCATCTCTAAATACAAGCTTATCAACAGATATTTTCTCGTAAGCTTTTTTGATTTTCTTAATATTATTGGTCTTATATTCATTCATAAGATTTCTCACGGCCTCAACATATGGCCCATTTTTATAAATAGTACCATTATTTTCTTTTTCTTGAGAAAAAGATTTTAACGAAAAAATTAAAAATAAAATAGTAACTGATAGTCTCATCTAATTAATTTATAGTTAATGAACATAAACTTACAAAAAACCCTCCAAAATGGAGGGTTTTAAATAATGTCTAGTTACTTTGATAAACTAAGGTGAGCTCCTGCGCATTTCGCATTTCTCTAGAGCTGCTTATTTTATCGTTTAAGACTTTTTGAACAAATTCATTTTCAATAAGCCGATCATCAAATTCAGCATCGGGGATAAAAATATTCCAAGCTATATGGGAAATTTCTTTATATGCCTGATCATTTCTGTTTATAACCTTTGTAAACGCCCACCAGCGGTGTTTTCCATTCATAACTTGCTGAAGAAAGTATGGTTTAGCTATATAAGATTCAACTTGTTCATAATCGCCGGATTTTTGAATCATAGGTGCAAAAGTCATTTTATCCCCAATTTTTAGATCTCCCCCTGTAAAAGGTGTTGCGTCTAGAAGTTGAAGGTGATAAGTTCGTACCTGTTTTTTAATTTTTTGTTCTGATTGAACAATTTTTCTAATAGTTCCAATAGACATGCCCTTAAGGTTTGATTTCATAATAGATATCGCATTATTCATAGAAAAGTTTCCTCCCCCGTTAGTATAATTATCCATTTGCTCTTTAGAACTAAACTGATTGAAAACTACATAATGAGCGGCATTTTCATTATCATTATCTGTTACAGTTCTTTTCCACACAGCCCATCCACTCTTTTCTCCATTTTTTATAGAATTTTTGTGCCAAGCTCCCCAAACTTTTTCGAGTTTGTGATATTCAGAATCCATCCCTTTGTTCAAAACAATGTAATCTGCTACAGCGTACTGTGCTGAAACAGTTAAGGGCAAGATTATTATTAAGAATAATAGTTTTTTCATTTTTGATTGATTTATGATTAATGATTCATCAAATATAAAAAAACCTCCTTAACGGAGGTTTTAAAATTTTTATTCAAGCATTGTTACTTTCCGTATTATTACACTTTCTCTTAAATCTCTTATTTTAAGCATGGTTTGATAGCTTTTATTGGCATCCCAACTGGCTGTATTTGCTCTTGTTTTTATTACATCGCTAAATTTTGAAAACCAGTCAACAGTGAAGTAATTCCAATAAACATCAACACCAACTTTATCAATTCTCTTGGCTAAAGACCAACCTGTTCTTAATCCTTTTTTATTAAGGCCATTTATATACAAGTCCTTTTCCATTTTTTCATAGGTTTTAAATTTGCCTTCTTTAACTTTCATCCAGTTTACTACCCCTATATCGTCAGGCAAGTTTACGTTTTCATCTCTTTTAATATCTTTTACCGGCATAAAAAAAGCCTCCGCAACAATTTCCCTTTTTTTTCTTATACCGTCCATAAATACTGTCCAATCGGAATCAGTCATTCCAGGAACTGCCTCATTTCGCATTTTAATCCATCCTTCTGAACTTCTTTCTTTCTCCATTTGACTAAGTAACATTGGCTCTACAATCATATGAGTAAATGGAGCTTGAGGATTCGCTACGACTTCCCAAAGATGCCAACCTTCTTGGTATCCGGCATCAATTCTTTTTTGAGCCATTTTGCCAAATTTAGTTTTAAGATCTTCAGCGTAGTTATTACCAGGCTTAACTTTAATAAATGTTTGTCTTAAGACAACTTTATCTTGTCCATTTAAAGAAATAGAGAAGAATAATATAAATATTAGTAAAACGTATTTTTTCATAATTATTTGGTTTATTGTTTAGACTTAAATATACAAAGAACACGCTTAAGTTATTGTTTAAACTCAATTACAACTTAATGAAAATATCACAGAGGGGTCGTACATCCAAGAATCTGGATAGTTAGCAGCGTCTTCACTAAATGGAAAATCAACAACATTCCATGGATTATCACAGGAAAGATTAGGATTATCGTCATTGTTTAAAGGAATATTCGCTTCTTCGCAACCAGGAGGTATGTTATTTATAAGATTCGGGTGAACGCTAATACAATTGAAAAGATTTGATTCTGCTCTTAATATTCTTAAATTCGAATTTTTGCTTAAATCTAACCCCGTTAATTCATTTCGATTTAACAAAAGGGCGTACAAGAAGTTCGATTCTGGAAGAATAATTTCTCCTAACTCGCAATCTTGACATGATACTACCTTTAGATTTTGATTTTCACTCAAATCCAAAAAATCAATCTTATTTCTATCAAGCCAGATCATTTCTAAACTATCTGTATTTGGTAGAATTAATGATGGATTATTGTGATCAAAAATATTATATGCGTACAAATATTTTAATGAACTCTGATTCGATAAATCAAGCTCAGTTAATTTACTGTCCCAAATCCTTATATGTTCAATAATGGGGCTATTTGACAAATCCAATTCTTTAAGTTTTGTGTTATGCACTGAGAGCTCTTTAAGATTGGGGGAATTTGATATTTCTAAGACTTCAAGTGTATAAGTTTCGTATATAAAGATTCTTTCAAGTGAAATATTATTTTTGAAATATATTTCTTCAAGTGGATTAAATGGCAAATCAACATAAGTTAGTTGTTTATTAAACGAAAGATCCAAAACACCTGAAATATAATTGTTGCTGGCAACTAGTAAATTTAAACTTTCAAAATCTTCGATTCCAACTAAAGATTTGATCCCTCTTTCTCTAGCATCAATTTGTCGTAATGAATTTATATTTGATGTTAGTACAAAACCATCAATTTCTTCATCTAAACCGAGCTCGATCAAATATTTTTCAAACTCAACATCAGCTATATATGTTTTATCCTCCTGATAACTTTCATCTTTTTCTCCTTCCAAAACATCTTTACACACATTAGTTAAATCAATTTCAAATGTGATGATTGAATCGGTAATTTGAATATTATTCAAACTCCCAACAATTGCCCCTTCTGTGTCATACATTTCAAGGCTTTCATCTGAGACTATCTTATAAGTCCCAATTAAGACGTTATTATCACTAGTATAAATTTTAAATGCCAAATTGGAGTTTAAAATTAGATCTGTAATATTACAAGATTCTTTTTTTGATCCAACTGAACTCCCTTTTTTTCTAATTTTCCATTTCCCTACACCATAAAAAGATTCCTGATCAATATTAATAGACTCTTCTTTAGTGGAACAACTTGCTATTATTTGAAAAAAAATGATAATAAAAAAAGTTATACTCTTTGAAACCATTTGATTTTGATAATACTTTTTAAATGTAAAGAAATAATCCTATTTGATTGAGCTATTTTAACTAATTGAATAAAATTAAAAGGCTATGAAACCGCTATTTCAAATCTTTAGTTTATGCTACTAATTTGTATATTTAGATTGCAAACCAAAATTTTATTTAGATGACCAATTATCTTTTCTTTATTGTTACGGGTATATCCCTTTTATTTTTATTTTTCTTATGGAGCTCAAAAAAATCAGTGAAAACTGGGTTTGCCAAAGATGAGAACAACAATCAAATCCCAGATGCATGGGAAAAGAGATTTAAGTTCCTTTTCACTTTCGAAAATATAATAATTCTTATTTTAGGAATTTTAATAGGGTATTTATTTGCTAAGTCCTCCTTACTTTCTTAAAAAATTTACTATACAACTCTTAAATTAAATATTTGTCATTACTTTTAAGATTGGTAGATAATTTTCATAAACCAATTTGTTTTTTCTAGACCGCTGGAATAATTCTAGCGGTTTTTTTTGTTTACTTTTAAGAACTCTCTTATAGGTTATTATGAATGTTGTAGTTCGCTTACTTTCATTAAAAAATTTGATTATTTTTTTTCTCCTTTCTTTATCCACAACATTTTCACAGGGTGAAAATTTATTAATTCAACAATACAATAAAGGACCTGCTTTAGATGATGTTTACTCTAGATGGTCTTTTTATTTAGGTGGTAGACTAAATTATTTAAATACTGATCTTGAAACATCTAACCCTGTACTCTCATTGGGCAGCTTAATAGAATTCCAATTAAATGTCTCAAAGACTTTCGGCTTCTTAATTGGCTTCGGAAATACAGTCATTTCATATAAGTATGATTATCAAAATTCATTTGCAAAAGACCGTCTTAATTACTTTGTTTTACCCATTGGAGTTCGATTAAATCCTACAAAAAAAGTGAGTGTTTCATTTGGTGCTACATATAATCTTTTTAACAAAGGTCAAAATCAGGTTACCGAAAATGATGTTGTAATGAAAAAAGAATATGAAAAATTAGATTTTAAAAATAGTTTCGGCGGGTTTACGCAAATTGGTTTTTACTTTTTAAAAAATTTCTATAGTTTTATTAATTATCGGTGGGCAACAAAATATAATTCCCCTCTAGCTGAAAAAAGCAACAATAATAACGGATTTCAATTAGGTTTAGCTTACAAATTTTGGTCCACTAAAATAAAAAGGTAAATGAATTGTTTAAAATTCCTAATAAACCTACAAGGAAATAAATTTATTTTTAGATGAAAAAGTACAATGAAATTTTTAAGTAAAAATGAGAGCGGTAATTTTGATTTTTAATATAGTTGGAACTCCTATTTAACATAATATTTGCCTTCCAAGGCAACCTTTGATAAATCAATCCAGCTTGGTATTTATTACGAAATTTATTTGGAACTAAACTAAATGGATTATTGTCTTTTAACCAACTCCCTGTTAATGAATAGTCATGAAGGACATACTCTAGTTCTGTACCTAAAAAAAACGAAAACCCATTTTGTAAAGCCTCTAATCTATTTCCAAAAAAAGGTAACCCAGGAATTGATCCTAATTGAACACCTATACGAGTCTTAAATGTATTTCGAAAAGAGCCTAATTGAGCACTATTATGATTTATCCATTTTAACTTTGTAGTTAAAAATCTCCCAAAAAAAAATGATCCGTTTATATTAAAATGTAAAGCCTGTGGAATTGAAACAGCCCAAGTTAAAGGATCCAAATTTAATAGATTAACGTGGTAAGTATTTTGAAAAAATTTAGCTAATGATTCGTTAGCTCCAGTTGTGCCAATTTGAAATCCCAAGCCATATCCAAAATCAGGATCTTGAAAATATTCTTGCCGATACCCTAAATATAACCAACCGCTGTAAGGATAATCCATCCTGGAAATAAGAGAAGTTGAGCCAATTGAAGGTGTATTAATTTCTTGACCAATTGTCCAATGCTTTGAAATATAATTCCATTTAGAAAGTGAGTCAGATGATTTTTTGGTAAGTTTCCCATATTCTACAAAAATACCACTGCTATAATAACGATCACTTTTAAAATAAAGATCATTATCTACATTTAAACCAATGTACTTTTGAGCATAGTTAAAAGTTGAAACTCCCAAAAGATAAAAAAACACCAAAAAATTTCGCACAAATAAATTCTTATTTCAATATTTTACACGTGTGAATTAAGTTATTGATAATTATGTAATATTCTATCAAACGCAAATATTTAAACAATAGTTACTTTTTAAATTGAATAAATTTAAAATTTTTAAACCTTAAGAGATTCATTACTTTTACATCCATATGGAACCATTTGTAAAACATTATATCAAAGGTAACTGTGGAACATTAGAATTTGGTAATCCATCTGGAAACTCTTTAACATCTAATATGTTAAAAGAACTTTGCCAAAGTCTCACTTTATTAGATTCAATTAAACAGGTAAAGGTGATTCTTCTAAAAAGTTCAGGTTTGAAAGCCTTTAGTGGTGGAGCATCTTTCTCTGAACTAAAAACTTTAAAAAGTTTCGATCAAGCAAGAGAATTCTTTTTGGGGTTTGTGAACTTATTAAATGCATTTAGAACTTTAAAAAAATTTGTAATCTTACAAGTCCAGGGTAGAGTTGTCGGAGGAGGCATAGGAATTGTTGCAGCATGCGATTATACAATAGCGTATGAAAAAGCAGAAATTAAACTTTCAGAATTATCAATTGGTTTAGGCCCATTTGCAATTGAGCCTGCTATAACAAGAAAAATTGGCTCAACTTCCTTTGCAGAACTGTCTTTAGAAGCAGAAAATTGGAAAACAGCAAAATGGGCTAGAAGAAAAGGCTTATATAATTCTGTAGTAAATTCCCATAAAGAGTTAGAAATATCAGCTAGAGAACTTGCTAAAAAATTTGGAAATTATTCTGGTGATGCAATGGAAAAACTTAGAAAATTACATTGGAAAAATACTGAACATTGGGAAAGCACTCTTAAATCAAATGCAGAAATTACAGCTAAATTACTTTTAAAAGATGCTGCTCAAAGTATTCTCGAAAAATTTTAATCTATGGACAATATTATAAGAATCACCAAAGAATTTAAATTTGAAACAAGCCATGCTCTTTCAGGACATGACGGTTTGTGTAAAAATGTACACGGGCATAGCTATAAACTATCTGTTACCATTATTGGAAAGCCTATACAAGATCCCAATAATCCGAAGTATGGAATGGTTATGGATTTTAGCGATCTAAAAAATATCATAAATAATGTTATCGTTGAACCCTTTGATCATGCTGCAGTCCTGAATATGCATTCCAATAAAAAACTTGTAAGTTTTATGGAAGATCAAGGGCATAAAATAGTCAAAGTAGATTACCAGCCAACGAGTGAAATGATGATTTTAGATTTTGCGGAAAGGATAAAATCAAATTTGTCAAATAAGGTTAAATTACATCATTTGATTTTGAGAGAAACTGAAACATGCTTTGCTGAGTGGCATTCGTCAGATTACGAATCCTAAAAACCAAGAGCATCTAAATCCTCTTTTGGACTCATTTTATAATTTAAATTGTTTACTGATATTTTTTCACATTCAACAGGAATGTACATTTCTTTTGGTGGTAGAAAATCATCTTTAGAAATTCCGAAATCTGGATTTTCGTAAAGAGATCTCATGTAATTTGCCCAGATTGGAAGCGCCATTGTTGCACCCTGTCCAAATGCAATTTGTTTAAAATGAACTGATCTGTCTTCTCCACCTACCCAGACACCAGTTGCCAAGTTTGGAACCATTCCCATAAACCATCCATCGCTTTGGTTTTGAGTGGTACCGGTTTTACCCGCTATTGGGTTTTCAAAAATATATGGGTAGCCTGTTACAATTTTTTCATAAACATAATTTGTCTTTTCAAGACCTGCGTGTCTTAGTCTTGCTCCGGATCCAGCAGTTGTAACACCTTGCATCAAATTAACAGTTACATAGGCTGCCTCTTCACTTAAAACATCCTTACTCTCAGGAACAACCTCATATAAAGTACGACCATTTTTATCCTCAATTCTCGTAATCATAATCGGTTTTATATAAATACCTTGGTTTGCAAACGTGCTATAAGCTCCAACCATTTCAAACAAGCTTATATCTGGAGTCCCTAATGCAATTGAGGGAACCGGCGGTAAATAAGACGAAATCCCCATTTTTCTAGCCAAATTTATAACCGGCTGGGGACCAACCAAATCCATAATTCTGGCACTTATTGTATTAACTGAATTGGCCAAAGCATTTTTTAAAGTTCGGGTTTGACCATATCTATCTCCAGAGTTTTTAGGACACCAAGCTGATGTATTCCCATGTTTTCTAGGTTCAATACAGTAAAGTGCATCTGGTAAAGAATCACATGGGGACAACTTTAACTGATCTATAGCGGTCGCATACAAAAATGGCTTAAAGGTTGAACCTATTTGCCTTCTCCCTTGCTTTACTTGGTCGTATTGAAAATGCTTATAATTAAACCCTCCTACCCAAGCCTTTACGTGACCTGTTTGAGGCTCCATAGACATCAAAGATGCTCGTAAAAAATGCTTATAATATCTTATAGAATCAATCGGAGTCATAATCGTGTCGATTTCACCCTTCCAGCTAAATACGTTCATAGGGACCTCTCTATTAAATGAGGCAATGATATCTTCTTCTGGAATTCCTGCTGTTTTCATTTTTCTCCACCTCTCGCTCCTAAGCATTGATCGCTCCAATAAGGTGTCTATTTCGCCTTCTCTAAGCTCTAAAAAGGGCGCTGTTGGATTTTCTTCTTCTGAATTTTGTATGAAAAATTCGCGCTGTAGATTTTTCATATGCTCTTCGACTGACTGCTCTGCAATTTGTTGGATTTTTGCATCTATTGTAGTGTAAATTCTAAGGCCATCTCTATACAAGTTGTATTTAGTTCCGTCGGGCTTAGGATTAGATTTTATCCAGCTGTCCATAAATTCTTTTAAATATGCTCTGAAATATGTTGCTAATCCCTCCCTATGAGATTCTGGGGTAAAGTTTATGTGTAGGGGCAATTTTAACAATGAGTCTTGCTCTTCAGATGTTATAAATTTGTTTCTATACATCTGGCGAAAAACAATATTACGTCTTTCTCTAACTCTTTCAGGTCGTCTAATTGGATTGTATAGTGAGGAGTTTTTTAACATGCCTACCAGAGTTGCAGATTCTTCTATTGTCAATTGCTGTGGTGTTTTATTAAAAAATATTTTGGCTGCTGATCTGATTCCATCAGCTTGATACCCAAAATCATACTTGTTTAGGTACATAGCAAGTATTTCCTTCTTAGTATATCGTCTTTCAAGTTGAACAGCTATAACCCATTCTTGTGCTTTCTGAAGAATTGTTTTAAAAATATTTCTAGAACGTATTCCTACAAAAATTTGTCTTGCTAATTGTTGAGTGATTGTACTAGCACCGCCTCTTTTACCTAAATATATAAATGCTCTGATTGTACCGCGCCAATCTATTCCTGAATGTTCATAAAAACGCTCATCTTCAGTGGAAATTAAAGCATCAACCATATGAGTTGGGATTTCATCAAAATCTATCGGAGTTCTATTATCATTAAAATAATACTTCCCTAAAATAGCTCCATCCGCTGAAATTATTTGGGTAGCTAAATTAGTTTTAGGGTTTTCAAGTTCTTGAAGATCTGGCATTGGTCCGTAAATACCCAACGCTGCACCAAAAAATAATATAAATCCTGCGGAAATAAAAAAAATGAAAAATCCCCAAAAAAAACGAATGAATTTTCTATTATAATTTTTTTGTTTATATATATTTTTTTTTGCCATTTTACTGATCCTCGATACTAATACCAACTGAAATAATTCCCTTTAGTTTACTTACACCTTTCTCCTCACCATTATTACGTACAGCTTGAGAAACTTCTATAATCAACGGCTTTTCATTGGGTAAAATTACTCCTCCTTTCCACCATAATTTGCTTTCTTTTATCTCATTAAAACCACTACCTAACCAGGTGCCATCTGCCGATGCCATAGCATATTCAAGTGTGTCATCATAAATTTTATCTTCTCCCGATCTTAAAGATGCTAAAAGGAAAATATTTGAGTAAGGATATTCGTTATTATTTCTCAAACGTAGAAAAATATTTTTTTTTGATGAATTAACTATTCCTTCGGGTACTTTAAATATTAGAGGGTTGAAACCTAGTCCTTCATTTGAGACTGACTTATAAAATGTGTATCCTTTCTCTGGGCTACATCCAAAGTTTATAGTAATTAAATTTACAAGTAGTATATATCTTATTAATCTTTTCAAATCAGGTTAGTTAATCGTTATTTTAATTTAAATCTTAGAGCATCTGAGCGCCCTTTTTTGAAAATTTTATTACCATTATGCTTTCCTTTCCTAGAGATTTTTCTCTGTTCATATGGCAAATTGATAACTTCTTTGCATTTTTTTGAGCAACAATTATCCATTTTCGATTTACAAGAATCACATTGAATAAAAAGTAAATGACAAGCTTCATTAGCACAATTAATATGGCTATCACATGGAGCACCACATTGGTGACAGGAAGCAATTACATCATTTGAAATACGTTCCGCTTTTCTTTCATCAAAAACAAAATTTTTGCCAATAAATTTATTTTCCAAATTTTTGTTTTTGACCTGTCGAGCATATTCAATGATTCCTCCCTCTAATTGATAAACTTTTTTAAAACCTTTATGTTTGAAATAAGCTGACGCTTTTTCACACCGTATACCACCTGTACAATACATCAGAAGCTTTTTGTTTTCCCTATATTCTGACATATTTTTTTCAATTAGAGGCAAGGAATCTCTAAATGTATCAACATCAGGGGTTATAGCTCCCCTAAAATGTCCTATTTCACTTTCGTAATGGTTCCGCATATCAATACAAATTGTGTCATCATCATCTAGTAAATGATTGAACTTTTGTGCATCTAAATGGATACCCTTTTTTGTTACATCAAAACTTTTGTCATCTAGTCCGTCAGCTACAATTTTTTCACGGACTTTAATAGTTAATTTTAAAAATGATTTCTTATAGTGTTCTACAGCTACATTAATTCTAACATCTTTTAAAAAAGATATAGTGTTTAGATGATCTTTAAAAGAAGAAAAGTTTTCTGAGGGTAAGCTAAGCTGTGCATTAATTCCTTCATGAGCAACATAAATTCTTCCCAAAACTTGTAAACTGTCCCACGACAAAAATAAATGATCTCTCAAAAGCTTTGGGTTTTTAATGTGCGCATATTTGTAGAAGGAAAGTGTAAGCCTATCTTTTGTTGACTGATCTAACATATCAGCAATTTCTTGCGCACTTAGTTTGTTGTACAGTTGCATGCTATAAACTTTTTAAGTGTAGTACAAAGTTAGGCAAAAGGTTTATTCTCCAACCAAAAAATTTTATAACTATATAAAATCTTAACCTTAAGTTTATACTAATATTTTGGGATTAAATGTACCATTTGAAATAGAACGTGTTTATTCTCGATATAGTGTGAAAATGAGTTCCCTTTCGCTATTATATAATTTAGCTAAGTTTTCGTCAATGTCAAAAATTAAAGTCGAATTTTCTAGAAGTAAAACAAATTGCTCTTCAAATTGCCTAAGCTGATCCGTGCATCCTATTTTGGTGGATGCAATCAAATAGAAATTTATTTTTCCATAAGTAATTTTAATTTCACCAAAAAGAGTATTACACCCAAATGAAGCAGAAAAAGAATCCTTTTCAAAAATGAAACTTCCTCCTTTTTCAATATTCCAATTCCCCAATATTGTTTCTGAAAGGTTATTTTGGAAATCTTCTTTTTGACAACAAAAAAATGCGGCTAAAGTAAAGATTAGAAAGAACCTGTTTATCATAGTTTAACACTGTGGAAAATATTATTTAATATTTAGTCAAGGTATTTATTTTTATTCCCTATTATCAAAAACTTGGTCTGACGCCCATTTACATATCTAAATCCGTTTGGCCCAAAATATCCTGCTTCCTCCAACATTACTCTAATGTCTTTGCTCCACTCTTTAATGTATACTTTTGCATTTAATTCAATTGCATATACAGTGTTTTCATGTAAAGGATGGTCACCTGACCCTGGAACTCCATTTTGAGCGTCCCACATTCCAAATGTTGTTCCTGCTGAGTGACCATATAACCCAAGTGGATGGGTATATATTTGTGGCCTAAGACCCTTTGCTTTACTTGCTTGTATTGCCATTTTCAATGTTGTGTTACCCGTCCTTCCCTTTTTAAAATTGGACGTTAAATCATCTTGAACGTCATTCCCCTTTTTAAGAGCTTTCTTTAGATATCCAGGAGCTCCTGTTTCATTAGGTCTTAATACATATGCTAATTCTTGGCAATCCGTATTTAATGTTAAATATGTGATTCCAAAATCACAGTGAACTAAGTCCCCTGGATTTATAATATCAAACTTTGATTTTCCATCAAAACCATATAAATCACTTTGCCCAGTTCGCTGCACATCTACAGTGGGATGAAACCAGGTTCTTAATCCTAACCTAGAAACTTTTTCCCTCATCCACCAAACTACGTCATCAGTTGTTGTAACACCTGGTGTTATAACTTTCGAAGAAAAAGCTTCTTTAATAATGTTATGTGTGATTTCTACCAATGTGTTATAAATAGTCATTTCTATTGGAGTTCTTGTTTCAATCCATCTTACTGCCAAGCTTTCTGCTGAAACAATTCGTTTTTGAAATTTAATTGGAAGAGAATTCATAATTCCATCAAAATCCGTTTTTGCCAAACCATCAGCTATCCCATAGTTATCTGAAATATTAATTCCGATTTTATTTGGATTCTGAGTAATTATATAATCTGACAGTGCTTTCCATTGGTTTGGTTCTTTTTCTTTATCCCAAATGGAGCGAATGTTTTTCCCAAAGTTGTATCTAGTGATGGCCACAGCATCAATTTTATTTTTCATTTTGGAGAAAACCAAAATTGTTCTTCTTCTAGCATTAAGCCAAGTTGGGGGTAATAATGTCCTTACTACAGGGTCTTCGTTATATTCACGGGTTATCAAAACCCAAAGATCTAAGTCTTGTTCCTCCATAAGTTTCGGGAGTAGATTTTGAATACGTTCTTTTTGGATTTTTTCTATTAGATCTGCTCTTTCTCTGAGAGATAAAATATTTTGTGAAAATAAAGGAGATGTTATTATTATAAATAAAAAAAATAACTGTTTCATGAAAAAAATTTTAATAAACCTACCAAAAAAAAATTGTTAATAATGCGATCTAAAGGTACTTGGAAGCAGAAACAAGAAAATGTAATTTAGTAAAAAAGTTATAATGTCAGATCAAGAAAGTTCAAAGCTAAAAGCACTCAAGCTTACATTAGATAAATTAGATAAGACCTATGGTAAAGGAGCCGTTATGAAACTAGGGGACGAAGCTATTGAAGAAGTGGAGTCTATACCCTCGGGTTCTTTAGGTCTTGATATTGCCTTAGGAGTAGGAGGTTACCCTCGTGGTAGAGTGATTGAAATTTATGGTCCCGAATCTTCGGGGAAAACAACTTTGACACTTCACGCAATAGCTGAATGCCAAAAGCAAGGTGGCATAGCAGCTTTTATTGATGCAGAGCATGCCTTTGATCGTTTTTATGCAGAGAAACTTGGAGTCGATGTGGGTGAATTAATAATTTCTCAGCCTGACCATGGTGAACAAGCTCTTGAAATTGCAGACAACTTAATTCGCTCTGGTGCAATTGACATAGTAGTAGTCGATTCAGTAGCAGCCCTAACACCCAAAAGTGAGATCGAGGGAGAAATGGGGGACTCAAAAATGGGTTTACATGCGCGATTAATGTCACAGGCATTGAGAAAGCTTACAGCTTCAATAAGTAAAACCAATTGTACAGTTTTTTTTATAAATCAACTTCGTGAAAAAATTGGTGTAATGTTTGGTAATCCAGAAACAACTACGGGTGGAAATGCACTTAAGTTTTATGCTTCTGTTCGATTAGATATTAGACGATCTACACAAATTAAAAGTGCAGAATCCGAAGTAATGGGAAATAAAACAAGAGTTAAAGTAGTCAAAAATAAAGTTGCTCCACCTTTTCGCACAACTGAGTTTGATATTATGTATGGAGAAGGTATTTCAAGAATCGGGGAAATAATTGATCTAGGTGTAAATTATGAAATCATAAAAAAAAGTGGTTCATGGTTTAGCTACGGTGATACCAAGATTGGTCAGGGTAGAGATTCTGTAAAAACACTTTTAGAAGACAATCCAGAGCTATTGGAAGAAATTGAAAAAGAAATTATTGGTACTATAAAAAAGATAAATGAATAATTTATTTTTACAATGATCGCCTTTTCCATACTTCAATAGCTTTTAAAGACTGCTTTTTTGGGTCTTCTAATAAAGATCTTTCGATTTCCTTATGAACTTTAATGGACAGAGGCTTAATGCTATCTCTCCCTAGCTTATAAGTCTCAATAACTTCCAAAGCCCTGACACGTAAAGAGCCACAGTATCCATGAGTGGTATACCATGGGAACTTCCTTTTACAGTCATAAAAAACAAGAGGTAATATTGGTAATTTGTGTTCTACTGCCATTTTAAAAGCTCCTATTTTAAACTTATTTAAAAGTATTGTTTCATCTAAATATTCTCTTTCGGGGAAAACACAGATACTATATCCTTTATTAATAAGTTGATTTGCGCGCTCATAAACTTGAAAACGACTTTCAGAGCTGCTTCTATCTACCGTGATGGCAGATCTTTTATATAAATATCCAAAAATTGGAATTTTTACAATCTCTTTTTTTCCAACGAAAACAAATGGCTTTTTTCTCATACGAAACATTAACATTATGTCTATATAACTAGTGTGATTGGCAACTAAAATCATACTTCTATTATCAGGGGGAAAAGTGTTAAGCCTTTTAATTTTAAATCCCATCCCGATTAAAACAAAAGGGGACCATATATTTCTTGCTACCCAATATAAGTGGCGATATCCGTTGGGAAGTAATAAAAAAATTGCTAATGGTATAAAAAGTAATATTACAGGAAAGGCTGACAAAACATAGAACCAAATTCTCCATAATATCAAAAGAACTTTTCTCATGAATCAAATATATTCATTTCAGAAAATAATGTATGAGAGAGTTGCTCTCAAATTAGAGGAAATGTACCTTTGATTAAAATTTTTTAAATGGCACGCATTTTAACTGGTGTACAATCAACTGGTACTCCTCACCTTGGAAATCTTCTAGGAGCAGTTCTCCCTGCAATAAAAATGGCTAAAGAAACAACTGATGACTCTTTTTTATTTATTGCTGATTTGCACTCGCTTACACAGATAAAAAAAGGTGATTTACTTCGAGAAAATACTTTTTCTACTGCTGCTACTTGGCTTGCTTGTGGGCTTGACGTAGAAAAAACACATTTCTATAAGCAAAGTGATGTAAATGAAGTAACAGAATTAACATGGTATTTAAATTGTTTTTTTCCCTACCAGCGCCTCACACTTGCCCACTCTTTTAAAGATAAATCTTCAGATTTATCAGATGTAAATAGTGGTTTGTTTACTTATCCCATGTTAATGGCTGCAGATATACTTCTTTATGATGCAGAAATAGTCCCTGTAGGAAAAGATCAACTTCAACATATAGAGATCGCTAGGGATGTAGCATCAAGATTTAATCATCAAATGGGGAAAACATTTGTAATTCCTGAAGCAAAAATACAAACTGCTTCTCATTACGTACCTGGTACTGATGGACAAAAAATGAGTAAATCAAAAAATAATACAATAGATGTTTTTCTACCAGAAAAGAATTTGAGAAAACAAATTATGAGTATTCAAACCGATAGTATCCCTATTCATGATCCCAAGGATCCTAAAAGCTGCAACGTTTTTTCACTTTATTCGATTTTAGCATCAGAAACTGAAACTGAAATTTTAAAAGAAAAATATCTACTAGGAGGTTTAGGGTATGGAGAAGCTAAACAAGAACTTTTCGATTTAATATTAACTCGTTTTCATAAAGAGCGTGAGAATTACAACTACTATCTCCAAAATCCTAAGGAAGTTCACTCAGCACTTTCTAAAGGTGCTGAAAAAGCTAGAAGGGTTGCTGAAAAAGTTTTACTGAGAGTTCGTAACAAAATAGGTTACTAATTTTTACTTGCTTTTTAATTAAATTTTACAAGATAATTGAAGTCTTCAGCTTTATTCTAATATTTTACTATTTTTGATAAATGCAACTTTCAAGCTTCATACAAGAACTTCTATATCATTATGAATGTGTTACAATTCCAAAATTTGGAGCCTTTTTAACACGTTCTTTCGAAACAAAAATAGACGGTAATGGAAACTTTTTCCCTCCTAGAAAGGAAGTAACTTTTAACCAATTATTATCATCAAATGATGGAATTCTAGCAAATTATGTTGCTAGAAGAAATCAAATTTCATACGAAAAAGCTATTAGGATAATTGAAAGAGAAGTAATTGTCTGGAAAAAAAGATTACAAACACAAACACTTCTTTTGCCGGGTGTTGGTGAAATTAAGCTTAATAAAGAAAATAAATTTGAATTTTCTCCTTTAGGAAAAATAAACTTCGAATTGAGGTCTTATGGACTTCATTTCTTTGAACGTAATAAAATTAAAGAACGTACATTTACACCAAAAACAAATAATGTCATGGAAGACAACAATAAAGAAGACTTAGTTTTTACACCAGATCAGGATGAAAACAATAAAAAATCACCTATTTTAAAATACGTAGCTATAGGAATAATTGGCATAGCCGTCCTAGGCGGTGGATATTTTTTTAGTGATAAATATGTCACTGAACAAAGAATCGTTGAACAGGAAAAGGCACAAAAGAAAATTGAAAAAAACGTTCAGGAAGCAACATTTGAATTAGAAGATTTATCCCTAATTAATGTAGTTGCTTCAACAGAGTCTGAAAATGAAGAAATTATTCTAAAACAAGACTACTATAGCGTAATCGCAGGAGCATTTCGTTCTATGGAAAATGCTACTAAAAAATTAGAGCAATTAAAAAGTGAGGGATACCCCGCGGAACTTGCTGAAATAAATCCCGAAGGAATACACCGTGTGGCTTACGGAAGGTATTTAACTAAAAAGGAGGCTATAAACATGCTTTATTTCATAAAGTATACACTTAAAGAAGAGGCTTGGTATTTAGAAGAAAAATAAAAACTCTTTACATCTGATATACCCAGTCTTTTGGATTAAGTGCTTTAATATTGTTGAATATTCCAAATTGAAGTTGTGTTCTACCTGTCTGCTGGTTTGTAAAAACCTCCCCAATAACCTGTTTCGACGAAACTTTTTCTCCTTTTTTGACATATAACTTGGAGAGATTTGTATAAAGGGTAATATAACTACCATGGCGAATTAAAACGGATGGGTTACTGCCTTTAATTATAATGACAGACATTACCTCGCCCTCAAAAACAGCTCGAACTTTTGCGAGAGGTTCTGTTGATATAGTTACACCGTTACTTTGAATAATAGTGGTCTTTACTACTGGATGTCTTTGTCTACCAAATTCCTGTGTCACTATACCTTTTTCAAGTGGCCAAGGAAGCCGACCTTTATTTTGTTGAAAATTTTCAGCGATAAGTTTTGCTTCAGGTGTAAGTTGAAAAATTTCTCTTGATTTTTTCCCTGAAATTCTGTTGGATTCTGCAATAGCCTCTCGAATAAGTCTATTAATTTCTTTATCTATTCTTTGTCGTTGTTTTTGTTTTTTTACTATTTGTGCTCTCAATGAATTTTGCTTGAGCCTCAAGGTCTTGATTAATTCTTGTTGCTTTTTTTGTTCCTTAGCCAGCTTTTGCTGAATGTCCCTATTTTCATTGATTAGCTTGGTTTTCATTTCATTTTCTTCAATTAAAACTTGATTTAAGTTCTGTAATAATCTTGTTTTCTCACTGATCTGTAGTCCTTGTTTTCTTCTATATCTAGCATATTGTTTTAAATATTGAATTCGCCTATATGCTTGTAAAAAATTCTCAGAAGAAAACAAAAACATCAACCTATTTTGCAATGATTTACTAGCATAGGACCTTTGTATCATTTTAGCATACTCCTTTTTTAATTCATCTAATTCTTTTCTTTGATTGTCAATGTTTCTCTGATTTATATTGATTCTTCTTGTTAAAAGGTTTGCTTGCTGATTTGTTACCTTGATTAATTCTAACCTAACATTTAATCTTATTTCGATATTTTCAACCTCATTTAAAGCATTTTTTCTGATTTTTATATTTGAAAAAAGTAGATTATTAATTTGTTTAATTTCTTTTTTTAGTTCCAAGCGTTGGGCTTCAAGTTTTTTTTGTTGATCATTCGTAATCTGGGAAAATGATTGATTAAATGAAATCGAAATAGATAGGCACAAAAAAAATAGCCTTTTCATTTAGAACTTAATTTTGGAATAATCTTGAGGGATTTCGAATGGAAAAGTTAATCCTTCTGTAAAACCAGTTCTGCTAAAATCTAAAACTAATTTTTTCGAATTATTCCCATCGAAAAGAGTTATATCAATTAAAGTAGGCAAGGATTTTCCTTCAATTCTAATATGTCTTAAATATTTAATTGTTAAACTATTTGTTGTTCCAGGAATAAGAAAGCGTTGCTCCTTTAGTAAAAAGCTTACAGGATCAAAAAAAAGAGTAGGTGTAAACATTGAACGCTTCCCTTTTGGAGATAGTATATAATATTGAGGATTCATGATGTGTTTCCACTGACCTTGAGCAGGATCAGAAAATGGCTTTCCAAGAAACAAATTTTCCAGATCATTATAACCAAAGTTTGTTCCAAAAGAACTATTAATTTGATTAAAGTTACCTTGAAAATAGGTTTTTTGGAATTTTTCATAAAAGGAAATTTCATTGGGTGTAACTTTCAATTTTGCAATAGGTATTAACATCGTAGCACTTAACCAAATTATTTTTTTTGTTTCCATTCTTAGCTGAACTATAATCTGCTGTTCCCTTTTCCCATCATTATAGACTGCTTTAATTCGTGAGCGAAGTTTATTTATTTTGGGGTAATTGGCTTTTATTTTTTGAGCTAGGGCCTCCAAATCTACATTTTTTATAGGAGTTCTAGTGGGTAATACATTTACTGTTTTACATGAAATAATGAACATGAAATTCAGTACAAATATTGAAATATAGATGAAATTTTTTTTCATTATCTATTTTTTCCCTGTACTCCCAAATCCTCCAATTCCCCGTTTGGTCTCAGGAAGCTCTTTAGTTATTTTCCAGTTAATCTTTTCATATTTTGTTAATACTAATTGCGCTATACGGTCACCACTATTAATAGTGAACACTTTGTTTGACAAATTTACTAGTATGACACCAATTTCTCCTCTATAGTCAGAGTCTATGGTACCGGGAGAATTTAAAATTGATATTCCATGTTTAGCGGCTAACCCACTTCTAGGTCTTATTTGAGCTTCATATCCTTCTGGTAAAGCTAGTTTTATTCCAGTGGCTATAATTTTTCTTTCTAAGGGTTTTAAATTTACGGCCTTGTCTAAAAATGCTTTTAAATCTACCCCTGCGGAAGCAATAGTAGCATAGGCTGGGAGCTCAAATGGACTTTCATTTATTATATAAACCTCTGTCATTTTACTAGATTGAGTTGCTTAAATTTACGAAAACAGGTTCCTTAAAAGTTTTATTAAAAAATTACTTTCCTATTTTTTGTTAACGATAAAGATTATAAGAGTTTTTATAGAGTTAGTTTTCTGTACAGTTAAAATAACGAACTCCCTCCCAGTCTCTTTTGAAAAAATCGTTTTTATCTTTTATAAATTCCTCCAAAGTACTATTTTCAGGAACCATTGATAGCCACATAATAGGGTAATTATCAGGAGCCGATGTCACCTCAGAACGTTCATAAGGATGGCGGTATTTGTATCTAGCATGTCCAGCTTCGTGATAAAATGTATATAGCCTTTGGACAACAGAAAAATCTTCCCAAAATGACCTGATAATTTCAAAACTCACTGTTTCGTCATTACAAACATCGTATGCTCTCCCAGCATGATCCGCTGTAACTCCAGATGCAAAATCAGGTTCATTTCCAAAGAAAAGATTCATTGTCCTCCCAAACTCAGGATCAGGCTTCCCAGAACGAATAGCATCAGCAACAAAAAGTTCCCAGTATTCTTCTAGAGTACTATTTTCGTCTATAACTGCATAAAAAGGATCAACTTCTTCTTCTAATTCTTCTTGAGCAACTTCATCGTATTCGATTGGTTCTTCTTCTTCATTACCACATGAAAATAAAGTAAATAAAAATATTGGTATGTATAATGTCCTTGAATATAGTCTATTCTTCATAGTTCTTTTTTATAGCTCATGCAATATAATTCTTTTTGTATTATCTAATTTTTTGATTAAAAAATTTTTAATAATATTAACTTACATCCTATTAAAATAATTATTGAGTTTTAAAAAAGGCTTATTTTGTTTAAGAAGCTCTCATTTCATATCTAACTATGCCAGAAAAATCTTTAATTGAAAAAGCTAAAAGAGTATTAATTGGAAACTTCCAGAAAAAGGGATTCACTATTCCAAGTAAAAACCTTTACCCATTTCAGTGGAAATGGGATTCTGGATTTATAGCTATCGGTTTTGCACATTTTGATATAGAAAAAGCAAAAAAAGAAATATATAGTCTACTCGATGCTCAATGGGAGAATGGTTTTATACCACACATAGTTTTTCATACTAAAAATGACTCATACTTCCCTGGAGCGGAATTTCACAAATCGTCTTTAAATTCCAAATCCCCAAAACACATTGATACTTCTGGAATTACTCAACCACCAGTATTAGGCTTTGTTTTAGAAAAGCTGTATGATATTGCTGATAATAAAAAAGAGATTTTAAAATTTATAAAAAGTCAGATTAATAAAGTCTACAAAAATCATCAGTATTTTTATTCAAAAAGAGATATAAATAATGAAGGATTAGTTTATATATATCACAATTGGGAATCAGGAACAGATAACTCTCCTGTCTGGGACAACATATGGAAAACCATGAATCCTCCTAGATATAAATTTGAAAGAAAAGACACTACTCATGTTGATTCTTCCCAACGGCCGACAAATCGGGAATATGACCATTATATTGATATAATTGAGCTTGCCAAAAAGTTTAACTATGACGATAATAAAATTGCTAAACACTCTCCTTTCCTAGTTCAAGACCCACTATTTAATTCAATTTTGATAAGATCTAATGAATGCCTAATTCGGCTTTATAAGATTTTAGGTGGAAATGAAGAAAAAATAAAATACTTAAAATCCAAAAATGAAAAAAGCCTCATCAATATAAATAAAAAACTCTATAATTCGTCAATGGGAGCTTACTTACACTTCGACCTGAGAAACGGAAAAAAAATTCCGCTTATTTGCTCATCATCTTTTAGTCCTCTTTTTTGTGGAGCTCCTGATCTTGAAATGGCACAGAAATTAAAAAGTACTTTGATGGAAAAGTTTGGAAAACATGATTATTATCTTTGTTCGTCCTTTGATCCAGAGGGGAAGCAACATGATCAGAAAAAATATTGGCGTGGCCCAGTTTGGATTAACTTGAATTGGATACTTTACCATGGGCTTAGAAGATACCAATTTGAAGAAACAGCAAAAAGAGTTAAAAATGATTCACTTGAATTAGTAGATACACTTGGTTTTTACGAGTATTTCAACCCATCAAAAAAAACTTCTAAAGAAAGCAATAAAGGATATGGGGGAGAAAACTTTTCTTGGACTGCTGCTTTAACAATTGATTTTTTGAGTCGAAAATGACTTTTAAAGCCCCCTTTTCTATTAGATTAAACTAATTTGCCATTGCAAATGATAAAACTTTAAAGCATTAAATGAACACTTTGGACTACATAATTATCGTAATCTATTTAATAGTTTTTCTAGGATTAGGATATTTTTTTAAAGAAAATAAGAGTTCTCAAGATTATTTTCTTGGCGGGAGGAGTATGGGTTGGTTACCACTTAGTTTATCAACTATGGCAACACAATTATCTGCAATTAGTTTTATCTCTGCTCCAGCTTTTGTAGGGTTAAAGGATGGCGGAGGTCTTCAGTGGCTTACATATGAATTTGGTGTCCCATTAGCAATGGCTTTTTTAATGGTCGCACTAATCCCTACTTTATATAAGTCAGGAGTTGTTAGTGTCTATGAATATCTAGAAAAACGCTTCGACTCTTCTTCTCGTCTTCTAATTAGCTTTGTTTTTCAAATAAGTCGATCAGTTGCCACAGGGGTCATGGTATATACTATGGCTTTAATTCTGCAAGCTACTATCCAAATAGAATTTTGGATCTCAATTTTAATTATTGGTGCAATTACACTTGTTTACTCTTTTCAGGGTGGAATGAAAGCAGTTATATGGGGAGATGTGATTCAAATGATTGTTCTTTTTCTTGGTATTTTAATTTGCTTAGGTTTTGGTTTAAATGAGTTAGGAGGTATTGATAGTTTTATGTCAAAAATTGATAAAAGTAGAATTGATGCAATAGATTTTTCAAAATGGGGATTTTCAAACTCTAATGGTGATGACGCTTTTGGATTTTGGCCAATGGTTATTGGAGGTGTTTTTTTATATGCTTCTTATTATGGAACTGACCAAACTCAATCTCAACGTTTGCTTTCATCAAAAAATTTAAAAACAATTAAAAAATTACTTTTTGCTAATGCCTTTTTTAGATTCCCAATCACGCTAACTTATTGTATTATGGGACTTATTTTAGGAACATTATTTAATCAAGATTTTTCATTTCAGGAGAACCTAAATCTAGTTTATCAAAATAACATTGAGTCTTTAGAAGGTAAAAATGCTGATCTTATGGTTCCTGTTTTTATAATCCATTATTTACCAAATGGAGTAATAGGAATTTTAATAGTATCTATTTTGTCTGCAGCAATGTCATCTTTAAGCTCAACTATCAATTCTCTTTCTGCAGTATCCATGGAGGACTTTGTTAAAAGATTTTATCCAAAAATTTCGGATGAAAAATATGTTCAAAGTTCTCGTATTCTTTCCCTTTTTTGGGGATTAACCTGTCTATTTTTAGCTTTTTTTGCAGGTAAAATTGAAGGAACTGTAATTGAAGTTATTAATAAAATAGGTTCTGTTTTTTTTGGCCCTATTCTAGGTGTTTTCGTTTTGGCCATCCTCACAAAAAAAACTCCTGCGATTGGCGCTAATATTGGTCTCCTTTCTGGTGTTGGTCTAAACATTTTTTTATGGTTATATGTTCCTGAAATTTTTTGGTTTTGGTGGAATGCTATAGGGTGTCTAATCACTTTTGGTATTGGAGTTCTTATAAGTGTTTTAATTAAACCCGTCAAAACTAGTAAAGAAATCATTACATACTCAGCGGGAAAACGTGAAGTAATAATACTTTTTGGATACTTCCTTCTAATTGTAGTCATAAGTAGTTTGATAAGTAAGGTGTTTTAAAATCATGAAAATTCTTATTATCCCAGACTCATTTAAAGGATGCTTATCTGCAAAACAAGTTGCTAATGCAATTGAAAAAGGTATTCTAGAAATATTACCTGATGTAGAGGTTGAAAAATTACCGTTTTCAGACGGTGGTGAAGGTGCCATAGATATTTTAGCTGCGAAAAATTTAGGCTCTTTAATTACTATTAAAACTGAAAATGCTTTAGGGAAAAAAATGAACGCTAAATATTTACTATTCAATGATAAAAAAAGTGCTTGGATTGAACTTTCTCAGGCTTCAGGAATAATGCATATTAATGAAAATCAACGTAATATTCTTAGAGCCTCTACATACGGAACAGGTATTTTGATAAAACATGCTATTGATTCAGGCTGTCAAGAAATTATTTTAGGTGTTGGTGGTAGTGCCACCAACGATGCAGCATCCGGAATTTTTCAAGCTCTAGGAGGGAGCTTACTTGACATAAAAAGAAAACAGATTGAAAAGGGAGGAGCTGACCTGTGTAGACTTACTAGTATAATAGATCCCAAAATAGATAGACCCGTCACATGGAAAATAGCTTGTGACGTTATAAACCCTTTAATTGGCAAAAATGGCGCTTCCGCTATATATGGGCCTCAAAAGGGTGCTTCTGAGGATGAAATTGAGATTTTAGAAAACAGTTTATTAAATTTTTCTAAAGTGATTAAAAAACATTTTGGAAGATCAATTTCAAAAATAAAAGGCGGTGGAGCTGCAGGTGGAGTTGCTGCAGGTATGTTTGGATTTTTTAATGCAAAACTGTTTTCCGGGTTTACAATTTTATCAGAAATTTTTAACCTTGAATCTCAAATAAAAAGTGCTGATTTAATATTTACAGGCGAGGGAAAAATTGATTCTCAATCATTAAACGGCAAACTTATAGGAAAGTTAGGAGGGATGGCTAAAGAAAACAAAATTCCCATAATCTGTCTAGTTGGTTCAAAAGAAAAAGGATTAGATGAAAGGTTTTATGAAAATGGGTTGACAAAAGTTTTTTCAATCCAAAAAGAACGGATGACAATTGAAGAATCAAAATCTAATGCTTCTCAATTATTATCTGAGGCGGCAGGTAAGGTTCTAGGTCAGTATATTGAAAAGTAAATTAACTTTCAAGAGCTTCTGCTCCACCGACAATTTCAAGAATTTCATTTGTTATGGCTGCCTGTCTAGCCTTATTATAAGTCAATTTGAGTTGATCTCTAAGTTCAGTAGCATTGTCTGTAGCCTTGTGCATCGCTGTCATGCGTGCTCCATGCTCGCTTGCAAAGGAATCTCGTAAAGCTTTAAAAAGTTTTATGCTGAGGGCTTTTGGTAAGAGCTCATTTACAATTTTAGATTGGTTAGGTTCAAATATGTAATCTGGGCTTTTCAGGCTTTTTTCATCTAAATTTTCTTCTATAGGTAAAAATGTTTCTGTCTCTACAATTTGAGTCGCTGCATTCTTAAATCTGTTATAAACCAAAATAACTTCGTCATACAATTCTCTCTCAAAGCTGTGCACTATTTGTTTTGAAATTTCATTAGCCTTTTTATAATTTAAATCATCAAAAATATCATCGTGAGTAGAAATTATTTTTTCTTTCTTTCCTAAAATCTCTGATCCCTTTTTTCCGATAGTAATTAATGAGACTTTTTGATTGGAAAATTCTTCAAGAATAAGGTGCCGGGTTTTTTTTATAACGTTGGAATTAAATGCGCCACATAATCCGCGATTAGAAGTGATGGTTACTAATAAAATTGATCTTTTTTCACGAACAGAAATAAAAGGACTGTTCATATCAGACTCTAATGATGAACTTAAATTTCGAATTAAATTATTTAATGTAGAGGCGTAGGGTCTCATTGAAGTTATAGCATCTTGTGCTTTTTTAAGTTTAGCTGCTGATACCATTTTCATTGCACTAGTTATTTGCATCGTTGATGATACGGATACAATTCTATTTCTTATTTCCTTGAGGTTTGCCATAATTTATTCAAATTCAGCAGCTATTTCTTTTGCAACAGCATTAAGTGTATCAAGTGCTAGATCTGAAAGTTTACCTGCTTTAAGATCATCTAAACATTTTTTATGTTTTGCCTTTAATGTATTCAAGAATGATATCTCAAATGCTTTAACTTTTTCAACTGGAACAGATCTTAAGAGATTTTTTGAACCGGCATAAATTATTGCTATTTGTTCTTCAACAGTAAATGGATCGTTTTGCGCTTGCTTTAAAATCTCTACATTTCTTTTCCCTTTTTCAATAACGTTCAGGGTAGCTGTATCAAGATCTGATCCAAATTTGGCAAATGCTTCTAATTCACGAAATTGTGCTTGATCTAGCTTAAGGGTCCCTGCAACTTTTTTCATTGATTTAATTTGAGCTGATCCACCTACCCTTGATACTGAGATTCCAACATTTATGGCAGGACGTACACCTGAGTTAAATAAATCAGATTCCAAGAAAATTTGTCCATCTGTAATTGATATTACATTTGTAGGTATGTAAGCAGAGACATCCCCTGCTTGAGTTTCAATGATTGGTAAAGCTGTGAGGGATCCTCCTCCTTTTACTTTATTTTTTAATGCTGAGGGTAAATCATTCATTCCTTTAGCTATTCCATCATCTGAAATAACTTTAGCCGCTCTTTCCAATAAACGAGAATGTAAATAAAACACGTCTCCAGGATAAGCTTCACGGCCAGGAGGCCTTCGAAGAAGTAATGATACTTCTCTATACGCTACCGCTTGTTTTGATAGATCATCATATATTATTAATGCTGGTCTGCCTGTGTCTCTAAAATATTCTCCAATTGCAGCACCTGCGAAAGGAGCATACACTTGCATAGGAGAAGGGTCTGAGGCGTTAGCAGCCACAATAGTTGTATAAGCCATTGCTCCCTTATTTTCCAAAATTTTCGAAATTGCTGCAACAGTTGACGCCTTTTGACCAATAGCAACGTAAATACAATATACCGGATCTCCTGCATCAAAGAACTCTTTTTGATTTAAAATTGTATCAATACAAACTGTTGTTTTCCCAGTTTGTCGGTCACCTATCACCAACTCTCTTTGGCCTCTCCCTATTGGTATCATTGCGTCAATTGACTTTATTCCAGTTTGCAAAGGTTCGTTTACGGGTTGTCTAAATATCACTCCAGGTGCTTTTCTCTCAAGAGGCATTTCAAAAAGTTCTCCATTAATTGACCCTTTACCATCTATTGGTTTTCCTAATGTATTAAGCACCCTTCCTACAACATTTTCTCCGACATTAATAGAAGCAATACGTTGTGTTCTTTTTACTGTGTCGCCTTCTTTTACCTCTTTAGATGAACCGAGTAAGACAACGCCTACGTTATCTTCCTCGAGATTTAATACCATCCCCTCTAATCCAGTTTGAAAAGAAACTAATTCGCCGTACTGGGCATTAGATAACCCATATACTCGAGCAATTCCGTCACCAATGTTAAGAACTGTGCCTACTTCTTCCATTTTGGAGTTTGAGTTAAGGCCTTCTAATTGTTTTTTTAAAATTGCTGAAACTTCAGCTGGTTTGATATCTGACATAATCAATAATCTTTAATACACATTATTTGTGGTCAATTTTGCTTTAAATATTTTGAGCTTATGAGCTAAACTTGAATTAAACTCCATATCACTAATTTTTAAAATAAAACCTCCTAATAAACTTTCATCAATTTTTTTTTCAAGATGTATTTTTTTACCAGAGAAAGCCTCTAGCTTATTGTGAATTTCTTTTTCAAGGCTTTGCGAAAGTGGGAACGCCGAAATAACTGTTGCATTCAATTCTCCTTGCTGTTCAGTAAACAAATGAATGTAACTATTTGCTACTTCTTTTAATAAAAAAAGGCGGTTATTAGAGGTTAAAAGATTTAATAGTTTTAATGTTACATCAGAAGCGTTTGGAACTATTGATCTAAGAATTGATTGTTTTTTTGTATTTGATAAAAAAGGGTTACTAAGAAGCCTGTTAAGCTGACTGTTAATTTCATACATCTGAATTAATTCCTGCATTTCTTTAGCCACTTTATCTGAAAATTTATTCTCATTTGCATAAGCTAAAGTTGCCTTAGCATAGCGAAATGCTGTTCTTGGTGTTTTCATTTCATCTATTTAAAATCTGTTTCTTCCAACAGATCCTTAACTAAATTTATCTGTTTGTCTTTATTTTCCAACTCTTTATTAATAAGTTTTTCAGCTATATCAATAGCTATTGAACCAACCTGATTTTTTAGTTCTTTTAAGGCTGCTTTTTTTTCGCTTTGAATACTCTCTTGAGCTTGCAATAGAATTTTTTCAGCTTCAGCTTGAGCTTCTTTTTTTGCGTCACCTATGATCTGATTCTTTGTTTTTAGAGCTTCCTTTATAAGAATTTCTTTTTCCTTTCGGGCTTCTTTTAACAAACGCTGATTTTCACTTTGAAGATTTTCCATTTGAATACGTGCTTCCTCAGCGGAATCTAAGGCATCTTTAATTGAGACCTCACGCTCATTTACAGCACTCAAAATTGGTTTCCATGCAAACCTTCTAAGTAAAAATAATAATCCTAGGAAGATAGCAGATTGCCAAAAAAATAGCCCTAATGAAAATTCACTAATTAATTTTTCCATTTTAGAATTTAGCTAATACCCCAAAAAACTTTTTATACAGCAAATAAAGCTGCAAATCCAATCCCTTCCACGAGGGCAGCAGCAATCAACATCGCTGTTTGAATTTTACCATAGGCATCTGGCTGACGTCCAATAGCTTCCATTGCGGAACCTCCGATTCTACCAATACCCATACCTACGCCGATTACAACTAAACCGGCACCTACCATTACTGGAATCTCCATACTATGAGTTTTAAATTAAACATTCTTTTTTTCACAATTAAGTGTTTTGTTTCAATGATGCTCATGTTCCTCGGCAGCAAAGCCAAAATAAAGAGCAGACAGCATCGTAAATATGTAAGCCTGTAACAAGGCAACTAATAATTCAATAATCGAGATTGCAAAAGCTAGTCCAAAGGATAAAGGGCTCCCTAACCAACTTTTAAATATAAACATTAAACCTATCAAGCTCATCAAAACGATATGCCCCGCTTGCATATTCGCATACAATCTAATCAATAGTGAGAATGGTTTTATAATAATACCTAATAGCTCGATTGGTATCAATATTATGTAAAGTGGAATTTTTGCATACCATTTCATAGAGTTTCCTAGGGGATCTAAAATATGAAACCAGTAGGTTTTTGTTCCTGTTATATTTGTAATTAAAAACGTTAAAAGTGCGAGGCCAAATGTTACGGAAATATTTCCAGTCACATTTACCCCTAAAGGTGTAAGGCCCAAAAGATTTAAAAACCAGATAAAAAAGAAAACTGTTAAAAGGAAATTCATATAGTAAAAATATTTTTTTTCTCCAATATTAGGTCGGGCGATCTCATCACGGACATAAAGCAATATAGGCTCAAAAAAACGTCCTATTCCCTTTGGTATACCACTATTTTTTTTGTAAGATTTTGCTAAACTGGCAAAAAGAAAAAACATAAGAACTCCAATAATTAACATACTAACAACTCCCTTAGTTATTGATAAATCTAGAGGTAATTTATTAGTTGGATGTTTGTTCTGGTCATAATTAATTTTGCCTGAAAGATCCGTTTTATATATTTTGCCATGTTCTAGCTTATAGTAACTAGATCCACTTTTCACAACGCCTTCACCATGTTTAAGTTTTGAAGAAGAAAAAATTTTTAGCCCTTCATCCCAAAGAATTACAGGTAGAGGTATTCCAACATATACATGTTTACCTAAATTATTTGTATAAGAAAAAAGACTAAAATCATGTGCGTCTTCTAAATGGTGTGAGATGTAATCTTTAATTTCTGTTTTTAAATCTTTTCCTGATTGAGTTTCTTTTGCTAGTAATGAGAGAGAAGTTAAAAAAAACGCAAATATATATGGTGAGATGAAGTTGGCTTTTTTTAGCAAATACAGCATAAAATAATTATAAAATTTCCTAGCGATGCAAATGTATAGCTTTAGTATAAATAAAGAAACAAATAAATAGATTTTTAGATTTGTTTTTTAAGAAAATTAATTTACGGTCAAACTAAATTATATCTACACATTAAATCTCTTTACTAAAATCAAAATTTCAAAGACTAGGCCTAACAAATAAGGAATAAAAAAGACTAGAAACTCTTCTTTTGATGTAAAGCCATCTATTTTGAATTGAGGGTGAAAAATTAAAAAATAAGTGATTAGTTTTAGAGCGACTGTATAAAGGTAAATAGTTGTTAAATTACTTTTTTTTTTAATCCATAATTTAATGAGGATATTGCGATTATCGATAGTATTACATTAATTATATAGCTTTTTATTAAGAAAATTTTGTCCCCTTCGAAGAATTTAAAATGTGAGAAAAAAAATAAGCACATTGCAGAAATTAAAATAATGATGTAAAATAGAAAACTTTTCATCACTCCTTCCAAAAGCTTTTACTTTGCCTATAAATAACCCAGATTGTAAAAATTGTGCCAATACTTGACAAAATTAAAACGAATCTTTGTTCAGAATAAGGATAAAGGTTGTCTAAGTATTTCCCTAGTTTAACACTACCCCAAATGATTATTGCAATTTGAAAAGCAAGACTAGAGAACATTAGCCATTGGTTCCTCGGCTTTCTTCTCTTGTTCATTTAAACTATTTAATTTTTTAACCCCGTCTTCAGCGGAATGCATTGAACAATTAGCATTGAATATTGACCCCGATTCAACAATCAGTTTTTGAATTTTCACTTTACCCTTCACATTTGAGCCCGCTTTTAAATTTAAAGTCCCAGAGACTGTCAATTCTCCGTCAAATTTCCCTTCAACATCTGCATTACCACATAATATTTTTCCAATAACATTAGATTCTTTTCCCAGAATAACTTTGCCTGTGGTTATGACTTCACCATCTACATTCCCATCTATTCGAATATCAGTCTTTGATTTTATATTGCCCTTGAGTGTGGTACTCTTTTCAATTTTACTATACTGCCCGTTGTTTTCTATTCCTTTCATTTTAATTAATTTTCCACGTTTTATTTTTAATATATTCTCTGTATTGGGATGCCAAAGTTACAAAATTATCGAAGTTAACAAGTTTTTCCCGGTCAAACTGAATTCTGTTTTTCAAAACTTCAATTTCATCAAGATCTCTTATTCCATGAATTACAATAAAAACGTAGTCTTCATTGTAAGTGTCTTTGCTTACAATTAAAGAGTTATTGTAAATAGAAGTTTTTCTTTTAATTTCAGAATAAAATTTTTCAATAGTTATATTATTGGAACTTTCAAAAGGAAAAATCCATTTATAATTTTTGTAAATAACACCTTTATCCTCTAGGTTTTTAAAAGATTCAATTTTATCAACTAGGTTCTTTGCTTTAATACCTTCTTCAAAAGCACTATATTTAGAAGCTACAATGTTTAGTGCTTTTTTCCAGGATGAAATTCCATTTAAACGGCCAATGGCATGTGCCTTAAGTAAACTTATTTTAGGCTCAATTCTACTGCCGCTGCTAATAACTTTTAATAGTTCTATTTCTTTTAAAGTTTCTGAGAATTTTTGCTCTTCAAACAACTTTAAAACTTTTTCGTAAAGTAATTCTGGTGTTTTAATTTCAGAAAGATCATAATTTTTTGGATCAATCAATAAAAAAGCGAAAGGGGTATCAGGATAATTATTTATCAAATTAATTCTGTAAGATTCTGCCATTAGAATAGAATCTTTTTCAGCCATTCTATATAGATGATACAAGGCTTGAGATGCTATACTCTCTGGTGGATTTAAATTCAATGCTTTTTTTAATCGATTTCGAGCTAGATCAAAATCATTAAACTTCTCCTTATAAATCATTCCTAATTGTAAATAAGATTGTTGACTTAGAAGAATCAGACTATCAATTTCTTCCTTTTTATTGGGTATAAGAGAAACATAGCTTTGAGGTGTCTCTTGTATCACAAAAAAATTGTTGGATTCTTTTTTTTCTTGGATTTCAAATTCTTTTGGAGCTAAAATTGCTTCTGAGCTCCTCCAATTGTCTAAATTCGGTCTATCTCCCCAAACAGTAAAAAAAGCCTGTCTCCCTTTTAATAATTGATTTGGATTATAAAAGTAAAAAGATGTTTCTAATTGATTCATTCGTTGAGAATTCCTATTATCATTAGATTCTTTGAGTCTTTGAGCTTCCTTTTGTCTTTTTAAATTGATGTAATTTTCAAAATAAATTAATTGCTCATCTTTATCTAATAAAGCTAAATTTATAATACTGTCTGAATCCTGAGTCGTTTTTTCATATAAAATAACCTCGTTAAGATCTTCTCTTTTTCTCTTGGTTCTTTTGTACGAAGTAGAGTTTTTTTCGTAAATAGAAAGAAGTTTGTCAAGAAATCCTCCACTTACTACATAGTTACCTTTCTTAAAATGATAGTCTGATAAAAACTTAAGATTTTCAATTTTAGTGTAAGAATCTAGTGAGACTGATTCAAGAGACTTGTTTAAATAGCTTAAACCAATACTATCTTTTTTTTGTTTGAAGTAAAGTTCTGCCAAAGCACGATTTATAGAATGTTCGTATGGCTCGTTTTCATAATTTTTTAACATCTTTTCTAAAGACTCGATTCGATAATTAAAGCTTGAACTTGTGTCCAACAAATTTTGCTTTATTAAAGCTTGGACAAAAAATTTTCTTGGTGCTTTTCGATTTAAATCTATTATCTGTTTATAAGCCCATTGAGCTGAGTCTTTTTCTGCAATGCTTTCAAACAGCTGTCCAGTTAAGAAAAAATAACGTGCTTTTATCGTTTTCTTGGGTTCTTTTTGTGCTGCCCTTTTTATATAATATAAAGCAGAATCTTGGTTTTTTAAGTTCATAAATGCATCTGCAAGTGTCGCATTTGCAATAGAAAAATATTTATTTTTCGTAATTAATTTACGAGCCAATGGCCGAATATTTGCGATTGCTAATTCAAAGTTTTTTAAACGAATATTTGTTTTTTCTCGCCAAACCTTAGCATCAAGGAAATTTGACCAACTAGCGCCAGTCTCTAACAAAAAATTAAATGCTTCTAAAGCTGGGAAAAAACGACGATCGAAATATCGCGCTTTACCAAGCAATAAGTATGCTTTTTCAATTTCCCTATTATACTGTATATTTTTGATATTAATTGAATGTTTTTGAATTGCTTTCACAGCTTTTTCTTCTGCTCGATCAAAACCAGGAACAATTGTTGTCTGATCAATGTCTTCGCCTCTTAAACTAATTGGTTCAACTGGAATGTATTCGAAAAAATTGTCTTCAAAAGCCTCCAATAATATATCTTCGCCAACAGAAAAAGCTTCCTTTCCATTGAATATTATATTGTATTTGGATGTCAAAGCGTGATATTCCCTGTTTAAAACACCTTTTTTAGCCGTACTACAGGAAAGTATTGTGACAAACGAAAACAAGGTTAACCAAAAAAAAGATTTTCTGTAAAACATATAAAAAACTTGCCTATTAATAACTTTAAATAAGCACAATTATTACTTATTTAAATTATAAATTTTAATCTCCTGTGACATAAATTGTTTTTTTAATTAGCAAAGACAAACTCTTTATTTTTATAAAGTGATAGTTTTTTTGATTTTTGTAAATTTGGAAAAAAAGCTATGTCCCGTCTTAACACACTAATAGTAGGTGCTGTTGAAAGATTAACTTCTCAATCTGTAGTCATCTCAATTGACATTCCCAATCATTTGAGTTCGTCCTACGTTTTCCTCCCTGGTCAATATATTACTTTAGAATTAGAAATAAATGGTATTAAAGTTCGCAGATCTTATTCTATTTGTTCGTCTCCAAATAGCGGTTTACTTCAAGTGGGAATCAAAGAAGTGCCCAATGGCATTTTCTCAACTTATGTAAATCGAAAAATTAAAAAAGGTGACCAAATTAAGGCTGGAAAACCTGAAGGACGTTTTATATTTGATCCTAAAAATAATTCAATTCCAATTATGGCTATCGCAGCTGGAAGCGGAATTACTCCAATAATGTCTATTATAAGGTCTTTTCTTGACAGTTCTCCGAATATACCTTTTACTCTTATATATGGTAACAAAACGCCAGAAAAAACAATGTTTTATGATGAATTAAAAAATCTTGATGATAGATTTGAAACATTAAAAATTTATTGGTTTTTTAGTGAAGAAAAAATTGATGGTGCAGAATTTGGAAGGATTGATTCTGCATTTTTTAATTATACTCTAAAAAATAGTTCTAATTCTTATCCTAAGTTACTCTACTTATGCGGCCCTGAAAAATTGATCGGCTACAGCAAGCAATTCTTTTTAGAAAAAGGTTTTGATGAGGATAATATTCTTTTTGAGCTATTTACCTCATCAATTCAAGGCTCTCAAAAAAATAATGATATAGAAGAAGGTTTACTAAATATTAAGTATGATGATATAACACATGAATTAATGCTTAATCAAAATAAAACATTGCTTGAAATTGCACTAAATGCGAAAATTGATGTCCCTTATTCATGCCAAGGGGGTGTTTGCAGCAGTTGCATTGCTAGAGTCACTGAAGGTAAGGTTGATATGACAAATAATCAGATTCTAACAGATGAGGAAATCCAAGAAGGTCTAATTCTAAGCTGCCAAGCGATCCCAAAGTCTAATAAAATTAAAATTGATTTTGATGATGTATAATTACCTTAATTCAAATTTTTTGAGAATAAAATATGTAATAGTAAAGCTTTTAAATATCTTTGTTTAAGGATTTTAATCTCGATTTATATTTTCTATGATGAAAAATTTTTTTGAAGGTATAGCTTGGATATTTGAGGAAGTTTTCTTTTTACCTTTTTCAATATTAAGAGAGCTAGAGAACACTAGTTGGACTTTAGCGAGTTCAATCAATTGGATATTTCTTATAATTGGTTTTTTAGCAATGATCTATTGGGTGCTGAAACTTAATATTTTCCATAAAAATGGTGATGAGAACAAGGATACTTCAGCCCATTCATTTTTATAAATCAAATCCAATATCCTTGCGATAATACTTCCCATCATATCCAATTTTCTCTATTATTTGATATGATTCTTTCAATGCTGTTTTAAAATTTTCTCCAAACGAGGTAACAGCCATAACTCTTCCTCCTGAGGTTTTGAGAGAACTTTTTTCAATGCTTGTGCCAGCATGAAATATCATTTTATTTTTTGGTAACCCAAAAATATTTTTACCTTTTTGATAAGCTTCAGGGTACCCCTTAGAAACAAGCATAACTGTAGCTGCGCTTCTAGGTGTAATTTGCAATTTAATTTTATTTAGGGTCCCATCATTTACTGCTTTAAAAATTTCTACTAAATCGTTTTCAATCCTTGGGATAACTACTTCAGTTTCGGGATCTCCCAATCTCACATTGTATTCAATTACAAAAGGGTTATCCCCTACTTTTATAAGTCCAATGAAAATAAATCCTTTGTAATTTATACCATCTTTCTTAAGGCCTTCTATTGTCGGCTTAATAATTTGGTTGTCTATTTTTTTATCAAAAAAACTGTCAACAAATGGTACTGGTGATATTGCACCCATCCCTCCAGTATTTAAACCCTTATCACCATGACCAATTCGTTTATAATCTTTTGCCATTGGGAGTTTAATATAGTTGTCCCCGTCAAATAGTACAAAACAAGAAAGTTCAATGCCTGATAAGAATTCCTCAATTACAACTTTTTTTGAAGCTTCACCATATTTACTTTCTAAAAGCATTTGGCCTAGCTCAAATTTAGCCTCTTTTAGGTCTTCAATTATCAAAACTCCTTTACCAGCAGCAAGACCATCGGCTTTTAAAACATATGGTGACTTACTTTTTTCCAAAAACTTTTCTCCTTCACTAAGGGTTTCTGAAGTGAACTCTGAGTATGCTGCAGTGGGTATTTTGTGACGTTTCATGAACTCCTTCGCAAAAGACTTACTGCCCTCTAGCTGCGCAGCCTTTTTTTGTGGTCCAATAACCCCAACATTTTTTAAATGGGGATCTATATTAAAAAAGTCTTGGATGCCTAAAACAAGAGGATCCTCTGGTCCAACAATAACTAAGTCGATTGAATATTTTAAAACAGCTTTTTTGATCCCAACGAAATCAGAAACTTTTAAATTTAAATTTATAGCGCAGTTAGCAGTTCCTCCATTACCTGGAGCTGCATAAAGTTTATTACAAAGTTTACTCTGATTCAATTTCCAGCATAAAGCATGTTCTCTTCCGCCACCTCCAATAATAAGTATATTCATGAAATTAAATTTCCATAAAGATAATATCTAAAAAATTCTATACTTATTAAACAATCATTTAATCTTCAATAAAAGGAGATACTTGTTTTTCAAATTTTTTAACAAAAGTTAAATGTGATTTAGCTGGATCTGGCCATTTCGAAATCCATTTATTAAGATCTTTTGAATTTAAAATTGGGAAAAAACGCTCCATTCCTTGCAAACGACTTTTTTGGTTAATGTGTTCTAAACCATCTGATATAAATAAAACTGGTGTTCCAAAAGCTACTGCAGGTAATGCTGAATGAATGCGTGAGGTTATTACCAATTTAGCTCTGGCAATATCTCTAAGTTGTTTTATTGCCTCATTTGATCTTTCTTTTTCTGAAAACTTTTTAGGATCTAAAAGTTGAGATTTAAAATATGCCTGATCTTTCTGCTTTGATAGAAAAAAATTTAATCTTTTCATGGCTTTTGAATACTGTCTGTTATTTTTAAAGGTTTTGATCTTATTTAAGACTGTTTTTAATGCATAACTTGATTCATCAAAATTTTTAGATATTAAGCGCTCCATAGGACTAATTACTAAAATTCCTTTTCGTTTGGAGTTTTTTGGAATAAAGTTGTCTCTCTTTAGTGTAAGAGTTAAACAGGCAGAAAAATAGGTGTCAATGCCATAATTAGATAAAATTTTTTGGGTGTAAATATCCCTACAACCTATAGGTTGGTACTTTTTTAAATACTTGATCCCTGTTTCCGAAAGCATCTTTTTTTTTGACTTAGGATTTAAATGAAATGATAAAAAAATTGGTTTAATTTTATTCGAAGGAGGCCAATTATTGGGTTTTTCCATGAACCACCCGTTCATAAACATAAAGACCTTTGGTCCGTTGTAAATATGTAATTGATCACGATCCAATTCTTGAACAATTTGATTTTTAAAATATTGTTTCACAGCTTCGCTTTGGATAAAGTCTCCTAAATTATTTGAATTCGGATAAGATAGTACAGCAAGAGTTTTATTCATTAGAATTTATTTCGGTCAAACTATTTTTAAATTCTTCTTTTCTTCTTTCTATAGGATACTGAATTTTAATTCTATTTCTAGCTTTTATAGAAAGTGCTTTTTGTTCCAATTTTAAAAAAGAACAAACTTTATCAATATCTTTTGCTCCTTCAAAAATAAGACCAGTATCTCCAATTACTTCAGGAATACCAAATACTCTATTCCCAATAGGTATACACTCACACAACATAGCTTCACATAGAACATTCGGCAAGCCTTCTATTACTGACCCTTGGAAATAATAAGTATGTCCTCCATAAAGTCTCTTTAGTTGTTCAGTATTTTGTTCTCCAAGAATTCTTACATTTTTAGGAATCGAGCCCAAAAAAAATTTCTTCTTTAAACCTGCCAAAGTAAACTTAAAGTGTGGTAATCTCTCTGCCAAATCAAAAAATATTGGAATCCCTTTTCTTTCAAATGTTCTTCTATCAAAAATATTTGCAACAGTCAAGATCGATTTAGGTGCTTTTTTATTCTCTTTTTTCCAAAAATTACTGTCATAAGCTGTTGGGATTTCTTTTATTGGAGTTGATAAGTCAGGAACAAAATTTTTAATGCCTGAATTGGTATTTGTCTGTGCCTTTGCAAAACTGCATCCTTCAGATAATGTCTTGTGAACTACCCAAATTGAATGTGATCTTTTTAAATTCCATCTAGCTAATTTTTGTCGAGCATTGTTTTTCGAAAAAATCCCATATTTCAACCTCGTATTTGCTACTGCATCGTATCCTCCAATAATAATTGTTATTGGTTTTTTAAAAAGTTTCGCCATTAGGACTGGTATTGTGGTATGATAATCATTGAACCAACTAAAGATCCCTTTGGAAATTGGTAAATAAAAACACGAAAGAACTAACTCTTTTGTTCTATTGTAAAAAAAACGAAAAGGATCTCTATATGGAGGAGAGTGAATTAATAAAACGGTAAATCCAATTTTTTCTAGAAGTTTAATGTCTTTGCTAACAAAAGTATTTTTTACATTGTAAACTAATACTACTTTTTTTGATAAGCCTTTCTTCATACGCTTATTGTAAATTTATTTAAACTCTCTGCAATTAATCTATCATCAGAGACTCTTGGAACTTTATTCTGTCCTCCCAACTTGCCTATACTTTTCATATATTTTTGGAAGCCATTTTTTTGTACCACCGTGATGACTAACGGTCTTAATATTTTACCTTCAATTAAGTCTTTGTAGTAAATATTTTTACTTTTCATAGCAAAATCGATATTATTGGCAAAAGTATCTTTTTCTTTTGGTGGTGTATCGAATTCAATAAACCACTCGTGATAAGGTAATCCAGCTTTAGGTGTAATTTGAGGAGCTACAGTAAATTCTTTTACTCTTATAACATCTTCTGTCTTCTCTATAGCCTCTCTTAACGATTCTTCTACTTCGCTAGCGATTACATGCTCACCAAAAGCAGAAATAAAATGTTTTATTCTTCCGCTTACAATTACTCTAAAAGGATATTTGTTTGTAAACTTGATTGTATCTCCAATATTATATCTCCAAAGACCTGCAGAGGTGGAAATAATCATAACATAATTAACCCCTACAATCACTTCGCTTAAGTTATGAATGACAGGTTTTTGATCGTAAAAAGTATTTGCTACAACAAATTCATAGAAAATTCCATGGTCTAGTAACAATAATAATCCTTTATCATTTTGATTATCTTGATATGCAAAGAAACCTTCTGAAGCAGGGTAAAATTCAATGCTATCAGGAATATGTCCAATTAATTTTTTAAACAACCCCTTATAAGGTTCAAAGTTAACACCTCCATATACGAATAAAGAAAAGTTTGGAAAAAGATCTCCTATATTTTTATTTGTTTTTGATACTAATTTTTCGAAATACATCTGAACCCATGAAGGTATTCCTCCAATTATTGTCATATCCTTATCATAGGTTTCCTCCACAATAGCACTAACTTTTGTCTCCCAATCTTCAATGCAATTTGTGTCCCAAGTAGGCATTCTATTTTTTTGTAAATAGCTAGGTACGTGATGGGCTACAATCCCTGAAAGACGTCCTAATGAAACCCCATTTTTGTCACCAAGTAGAGGACTCCCCTGAATAAATATGTGTTTCCCATT
>CENP01068143.1_pt1 | contig 43842 bp, 56 predicted proteins | sample 361281 | NCBI WGS metagenome assembly CENP01 (sample SAMEA2591122, study PRJEB7988) | marine metagenome | biome: marine biome (ENVO:00000447); feature: deep chlorophyll maximum layer (ENVO:xxxxxxxx); material: saline water (ENVO:00002010), including plankton (ENVO:xxxxxxxx) | depth 70 m
AAAAAGAGGGGCTTTTCGCCCCTTTTTTTTTAATATCTATGCATGATTTATAATGATATTCTTGAAACAATCGGATCTACCCCAGTTGTAAAATTAAATTCTATTGGCAAAGATCTTAAATGTAATCTTTATGCAAAAATAGAAATGGTCAATCCTGGTGGATCAGTCAAAGATAGAACTGCTTTTCGAATGATTGATCATGCTGAAAAAGAAGGTCGAATTAAACCAGGAGATACATTAATTGAAGCAACATCTGGTAATACTGGAATTGGACTTGCTTTAGCAGCAGCTGTTAGAGGATATAAATTGATTATTTGTATGCCGGAAAAAATGAGTATGGAAAAAGAACTCACTATAAATGCCTTAGGAGCAAAAATAGTGCGCACCCCTACTGAGGCAGCTCATGATGATCCAGCCAGCAATTTTGGAGTTGCAAAGAAATTAAATGAAGAGATTCCAAATAGTCATATTCTTGACCAATGGAATAATTGTTGTAACCCCGATGCACATTACTTTGATACTGCTCAAGAAATTTTAAATGATTTCGGAAAAGATTTACATATGGTAGTTATGGGTGTTGGTACTGGCGGAACTGCTACTGGAGTTGGAAAAAGATTAAAAGAAGAAATTAAAGATATAAAAATTATTGGAGCCGATCCTTATGGCTCAATCTTAGGCGGTGAAGATGAATACAAAGGACAGCCGTATAAAGTTGAAGGAATTGGTTATGATTTTATTCCTAAAACCTGTGAACATGAATATATAGATGATTTTGTCAAAGTGAATGACAAAGAAGCATTTAATACTGCAAGAACCCTTATACGCGAAGAAGGACTATTAATTGGGGGTTCATGTGGCTCTGCTATGTTTGCAGCCTTAAAAGCAGCAAAATCGCTCAAAAAAGGGCAAAATTGCTTAGTAATACTACCTGATAGTATTAGAAATTATATGAGAAAGTTTCTTTCAGACGATTGGATGAAAGAAAATGACCTTATTTGATATTAAGTTAACAACTTTTTAATCATTTTAGCAATTTTCTGACTTACTCCAAGTTTATAAGCTAATGCTTTATCTGATAAATCTTTCATATCGTTGGTATTTTGAAATCTCTTATATATTTTTTCAACAATTTTCTTTCCTACTCCCGGAATATCTTCAAATTTTGATCTAGCAATATTTTTAGTTCTTTTTTCCCTTTGAAATGTAATAGCAAATCTGTGTGCCTCATCTCGTAATTGTTTTAAAATATTTAAGGCGGGAGAATTTTTTGCAACTCTTAAGGACTCTGATTCTCCAGGTATAAACAGTTCTTCTAGTCGTTTGGCTATAGACACAATAGGAAGTTTTAATTTTAATTTATCTAACGATTCTTTCGCTGAAGAAAGTTGCCCTTTACCCCCATCAATAAGAATTAAATCGGGTAGTGGATTTTCTTCATCAAGTTGTCGTTTATATCGACGAAACACCACCTCTCTCATTGATTCAAAATCATCTATCTGATCCACATTAATATTATATTTCCTATATCCTTTTTTATAGGGTTTTCCATCTTTGAATACTACCATTGATGCTACAGTATCAGTACCACCCAAATGTGAAATGTCAAAAGCTTCAATAAGGCGAGGTGGCTTTGATAATCTTAGAATATCTTGAAGTTCTGTAAGCAGTTTTGGAATATAATCTTTTCGTTTCGCAAGATTTAACATCCACTCATTTAAAAGAAGTTTTGCGTTTCGATTTGCCAGTTTTAACTCTTTTAGTTTTACCCCTCTTTTTGGAATGTTAAACACTACTTTTCGACTATTCTTATCTGATAACCACTCTTGTAATTCTTCTGCTTCTGTAGGTAATTCAGATAAATAAATATTATTTGGGATATAGGCTGCATTCATATAAAAATTGATTATAACAGAACGAAATATTTCAGCAATAGTATCATTCGTATCAACAGATATTTTCTCTCTACTGAGTATTCTTCCTTCTCTAATACGCAAAATCACTACTACGTGATGATTGTCCTTACTTTCCACTCCAATAACATCTCTATTTGTAAAATCAGCTTCTAACTTTCTTTGACCTCTTTTAAATGATGTGATTGCTTTAATCTGATCTCTTACTCTTGCAGAATCTTCATACATCAACTCTGAGGAAAAAAACTGCATCTGCTTTGTTAATTTTTTTTCTAACGCCTTAGTTTCTCCTTTTAAAAATAAAATCATATCATCTATCATACCTTGATAGTCTGATTCTGTAATTGTTTGGATACCCAACCCTTTTTTAATAATAGTTCCATCTTCTAATTCGATATAGCAATTGCGAATAGGAAATGCTCTATATAAAACATCTAGTAATCTTCGCATTGATTTTACGTCTGTATATGGTCCAAAGTAGCGAGACTTATCGTTCTTAATAGTTCGGGTAATATCAATCTGTGGAAATTGTTCATTTGTAATCTTTAAATAAGGAAAAGATTTATCATCTTTCAAGCGAACATTATACTTAGGTTTAAACTTTTTAATGAGTGTCGCTTCAGTAATGAATGCATCTGCTTCATCCTCACATATTATCCACTCAAAATCAAAGATTCTATTAATTAGCGATTGATCTTTAGGTGATCGATAAGATTTTTTTTGAAAGTAAGATTTGACCCTCTTTTTAAGATCTTTTGCTTTACCAATATAGATAATCTTATCTGTTTTATCTTTGAATTGATAAATACCAGGCAATGCAGGCAAACCAGCAATTTTAGACTGTAAGTCTATGTTAGGATCTCCAGAATGTCTTTGTAAATAACACTAATACAGCAAAGATTTCTAGCCTACCCAATAACATACAAAACATCATAATATACTTACTTAACACTGGCATTAAACTATAGTTATTCATTGCTCCATAAGAACCCCAAGATGGACCAATATTACCCATTCCTGATGCTGCTGCACCTAATGCAGATTGGAGGTCATCACCAAGCATAACGAAGAAAAAGGATGCGATAAAAAAGAAAGACACATAAAACAAAAAGAAGGCTATTGTTTTTCTAATTACTTCATCTGGAATTATCTTCTGACCTATACGAATAGGTATGATAGCTTTTGAATGCAATGATCTCTTTAATTCTGCTCTAGCATACTTTACAATAGCAACAATTCTAATAAGCTTGATGCCTCCGCTGGTTGACCCTCCCATTGCACCAACAAACATTAATCCAAATAGTAAAAATTGCTTTATAAATGGTTGCCAAGCACTATAATCTGTAGCAGTATATCCTGTTGAAGTAATAATAGCAACTACTTGAAAGGTAGTGTCTAAAGTATTTGATCCTTCCTCATACCAATTGCTCGTAAATAAAATCGCCATCGATGCTAATGCAATTAATCCTATATAGTATAAAAATTCTCTATCTCTTATATATCCTCTAGGTCCCGCTTTAAGAACTCTAAAGTGTAAAGCAAAGTTTGTTCCACCAATAATCATAAATAATAAAATAATTGATTTAACATACATTCCTTGACTGTTAATACTGTCATTAAAAGTTGAAAATCCACCAGTTGGCATTGTAGTTAATGCATGACAAATGGCGTCAAAAAAAGGCATTGAATATGATAACAGTGTAAATTCCAAAAATGTAAACCCTACATAAAATGAAAGCAATAGTCGTGCCGTATCTTTTATTCTTGGTGTGATTTTTTCTGATGATGGACCTGGATATTCGACATTAAAAAGCTTCTCTCCTGAAACACCTAATAAAGGTAATAATGCAATAGTAAATACAACAATCCCTAACCCACCAATCCATTGAAGAAATGCTCTCCAAAATAAAATACTTTTAGGAAAACTCTCCACATCACTAAGAATGGTAGCTCCTGTGGTTGTTACTCCAGAAACTGCTTCAAATAGTGCATTTGTGTAGCTTGTAAATAATCCAGAATAATAAAAAGGAATAGACCCAAAAATTGATGCAACGACCCAACTTAATACGATAACCAAAAATACGTCTTTATTTGAAAAAGAGGTTGCCTTTCTACAGAGATACCAAACAGGTATACATACTGAAAAACTTATGCCTGCTATTTTAAGTAAATATATCGACTTGAATTCTATAAAATCAATTAATGCTGGAAAAAGTAAAAATATTGACAAAGACATTGTCAGTATTGATAAAAATCTAAATGTAGGCCTTAAGCTCATTATTCTGATTGAAATATCTTATTCACTTCATTTACTTTTGAGTGAATACAAAAGATTAATACTGTATCATTTGGTAAAACTTGATAGTCACCAGCTGGTATAATCAAATGTCCGTTATGATTTACGAGCGCTACAATACTACCATGAGGTAAATTCAAATTTGATAAAGGTAAACGTACTGCTTTAGAATTTTTTTCTGCTTCAATTTCTATTGCTTCCATATCAAGCGTACTAAATAATTGAATGACATTATCTTTATGGTCAATTCTAATTGCTTTAACAATTGAATTAACACTCACAGTGTTTTTACTTACAATTGAACCCATTCCAAGATCAGACATATTTTTTACGTAATCAGGATTTGTAACATGAATAATTGACTGTTTTACTTTTAATTGCTTAGCAAGAATACCAGCTAACAAATTAAGCTGTTGGTCTTCTGTTACGGCGATAAAAGAATCTACTTCATTAATATTTTCGCCCTTTAAAAATTCAACATCTGTTGCATCGGAATGTATAACTATAGAATCATTTAATTCATTTGCTACAGCAACTGCCTTATCTTTAGAATTATCAATTAATCTTACAGACATTTCAGCTTCTAATTGTCGAGCAATCAAACGTCCGATTTTACTTGCTCCGGCTATCATGACTCTTTTAGAATTTGAAGAAGAAATCCCTAAAGAATTAAGCAGCAAATCTAAATTTTTTGACTTTGTAAAAAAGAAAACATAATCATCTGGTTCAAATTTGAATGATGATGAAGGAATAGTCATTTTTTCATCTCTCATAATAGCAATTACAAGACATTTAAAATCTGTATTTTTTTTATGGAAATCTTCTACAGTACTACCAACGAGATTAGATCTATGATTAATCTTTTTAGAAAATAATACAGCTTTTCCATTCTCAAACTCATAAAATTTATCAGCGTAAGGATGCTTAACTAATCGAATAATTTCTTGAGCAACAGCAGCTTCTGGGTGAATAACCATATCAATTCCAAATTTCTCAGGAATCACAGAGTGTCCATTTTTACTGTAGTCAAAATCTCGAAGACGGGCTATAATTTTCTTTGCACCTAAATTATGGGCCTGCATGGAGGAAATAAGATTAGTTTCATCTGAGTCTGTAAGAGTAAAGACGTAGTCTGCGTCTGCAACATTGGCTTGCTCAAGCACTTTTTCATCAGAACCATTACCCTTTATGACAATTACATCTAAATGCTCATTTGCACGTTGACACTTTTTATGATTTGTATCTACTACAGCAATATCATAGTCAAGTTCACTAAGAGACTTAGCAACATGAAAACCAACTTCACCCGCACCAATAATTACAATTCTCATTACTTAACTGGTAATCTATAAAGAATTCATAGAAAAACAACCCAAATTCGGTTATTTTTTACGTGTTATTTTGGCTCCAACCTTAGCTAATTTTTCTTCAATTTTATCATACCCTCTATCGATATGATATACTCGACTTAGATTAGTAGCACCATCTGCACATAACGCTCCAATAATTAGTGCTGCAGACGCTCTAATATCTGTTGACATCACATTAGCACCAATAAGGCTTCTATCCCCCTTTATTGATGCGCAACCATCTTCAAGATGAACATCACATCCAAGCCTATTAAGCTCTAAAATATGTGTAAATCGATCAAAATATATGTTTTCTTTTATTGTTGAATTGCCTGAAGCTAAACTCATTAAGAGCATCCATTGGGCCTGAAGATCAGTTGGAAATCCTGGATATTCATTAGTTTCCATATTACATGCTTTAATATCTAAGCCATTTGAGGTAACAGTAATAGATTTCTTATCTTCAATGATATCGATACCGGATTTTCTCAATAAATTAATTACACTTTCCATATGTTTTGGTTCTACATTATTCAATTTGACTTTTCCGCCAGTTGCAGCCACTGCTATTAAAAAAGTACCAGCCTCAATTCTATCTGGAATTACATCAATACTATCCACTCCCCCTAAAGACTCTACGCCTTCAATAGTTAGTAAATTAGTACCGATTCCTGAGATTTTTGCGCCCATTTGATTCAGCAAAAAACATAGTTGTTGAATTTCAGGTTCCGCTGCTGCATTATGAATTTCGCTTTGACCTTCTGCCAAAACAGCTGCCATTAAAACATTTCCAGTTGCTCCAACAGAAATTTTTGGAAATCTAATTTTATTGCCAATCATTTTTTTTGCTTTTGCAATTACATATCCCGCTTCTAATGTGATATCTATTCCTAGTTTTTTTAAACCTTCTAAATGAAAATCAACAGGTCTGGGACCCCAAGCACATCCTCCCGGTAAAGACACTTTTGCCTCGCCAAATTTAGCAATCAGTGGACCAAGTACGTAAAAAGAAGCTCTCATTGTTTTAACAAGTTTGTATGGAGCATAAGGTGTATTTAGGTTTTTTGGATTAATAAAAATATTAGATTCTTCAAAGCTAACTTCTCCACCCATCTCTTTTATTAAGTTCCCCATAGTAATAGAATCAGATAATTTGGGTACATTGCTAATAGTTAAGGGCTTATCATTTAAAATTGATGCGGCCATTAAAGGAAGTACTGCGTTCTTAGCTCCACTAACAGTTATATCACCAAAAAGCTGATTTTTACCTTCTATTTCAAAGTAGTCCATAACTATTTATCTATTACACAAAAAGCTACCGCATAGTTCCCATCATGGGATATAGAAATATTGATATCTTGGTTAGAATGACTTAAAACGTAAGGTTTTCCACTGCTACTGTTTAAAATTTGAATAGATTTAAAGGTATGATTAGCTGACATATCGTAAGAGGACAATGCTTTTTTAATTGCTTCTTTAGCTGCAAATCTTCCAGAAAAATACTGAGATTTATCTCCTTTATTTTCTGATTCAGCAATTTCTTGATCAGAAAATATTTTTTTCATGAACCTTAAACCTTTATCAGAACTTAGTATAGATTGAATACGATCTATTGCAACAATATCAACACCCAGATTAAGCATTATTAATCTCATCTATTATACTAACAACTTCAGAGATGTCTTCAATATCCCAATTTGCACCAGAGTTTTCTACTCCAAAAGCATCTCCGTATTTAGCAAAAATAGTTTTTATACCTAAGCTATTTGCACCGACCATATCTCTTTCGGGCCAATCTCCCACCATTAATACTTCATCTTTTGATAAATGTAATCTTTTAAGGGCTAATTTAAATGGTTTTGGAGAAGGCTTTCTTTCTCCTGAGTCATCGAATGTAATTACAGTATCGAAGGAATGATGTAGGTTTAGATAATAAATTCTCATCCAAGCTTCTCTACTCGGAGCATCTGATACAATAGCTAGCTTTATACCACTTTTTAACAAATGATTTAATGTTTTTTGCACATTGGGGTATGCTTTTAAATTAGCTTCTTTTGCTCTTCTGTAAGCTACGATTCCAGCTGCGAGATATTTATGGTCGACATATCCAATTTTATTTACTAAAAATTTATCGAAAACTACTTGATTTTCCCATCCGTCAGATTCATATATTTTCATTATTTCCTTATATGATATATCAACATCAAGATCTAAACCAGCTTCTTTCATTGAGGAGATAGCACTCATCACAGCTTCCTTCTTCATTTTAACAAAATCAAGAAGAGTGTTATCTAAATCAAAAATAACAGCCTTAATCATCCCTCATACTTCTCAGGATTTCTAACGCGATCAATTTCATATTCTGCCATCTTTCTCCATTCTCTGTCATTTCTAGCTTTTTCGAAATGGTTAATAGATGTGTTTTTATTTCCTTTACCACCACAATATTCAGCAATACCTAATTCAAACCAACCACCACCAAAGTTCTTTTTTAAATCAATTGCTTCTAGTGCTGATTCTTTAGCAGCTTCGCAATCGTTTAATTTGTTATGTGCTTCTGCTAAATGAAACCAAGATAGAAATTCTTTAGGTTGTAGCTCAACTGCTTTACTTAAAGACTCTGCCGATCTATTAAAGTCCTCTAATTTTGCATACGTAATACCCATCGCATGATACGCAGCTCCGTAATTAGGTTTAATATCAATTGCTGTTTTGAAACTTAGAATTGCATCTTCGTATTTTTCTAAATCAATAAATATTTCACCTAAGCTTTTGTGAGCTTTATAATATTTCTTATTAAGTCTAACAGTCTCAGCAAAAGATTCTTTTGCATTTTCTATATCACCATTTTCTTTATAAGCTAAACCGAGATTGTACCAACCCTTATCAAATGTTTTTTTAATCCCCAAAGCACTTTGATAGTTTTGAATAGCTAATGATAAATTACCCATCTTTTTTTGTAAAACTCCCATTTGAAAATATGCTTGATATAACCTACTATTAATTCCTAACACTTGTTGATATTTTGATAATGCAGACTCAAGGTTACCATTTCTATAATCTGTATTTGCACTATTATATAGCTTCTTTGCAACGTTAGATATTGATACTTTAGATTTTTTATAATTTGGATCAATGGATAATGATTTCTTGTAATTCTCAACAGCGGATGTAAAATCTTTTTTGCCTTCATATGCTTTGGCTATTCCGTAATATGCTTCGACTGAATTAGGTACATTCAATATTACATCTGAAAATCCTGCTATAGCATCATCAAATCTTCCATCTTGAACCGATCTATTAGCATTAATCATTTTATTTCTCAATCCATTCAATCGGTCAAACTCTTTTCTGAAAGAATCATTTGTTTTGTCTAAATCAATAGCAGCTTTAACTTTCTCTCCAGCTAACTCTAAATTACCTGAAGATAAAGCTTTTTGAGATTCTTCATAAAGAGCTGAAGCAGATGTTTGAGCAAATATAGTTGTTGAAAATAATAAGATAAAAATAATGTTTTTCATTGTACCGCCTTTAAAGTATTCATTTTTTTTAATTATCACGTAATCTAAAAATCTTTTAAAAAAATACTAAATGTTATTTTTGTGCCGAAGGCGGGACTTGAACCCACACAGAGTTTCCTCCACTAGCCCCTCAAGCTAGCGTGTCTACCAATTCCACCACTTCGGCTATCTTAGTCTGTAGCTTCTTCTGGTAGAAGATCTTCTGAGGGTAAAGTGTACTCATTTGGAACAGCTAGTTCTACTTCTCTTGATGCAGCATCTTTTTGAATAATAGATTCAGCAGAAGATGCAGATTCTCCACTTAAAAAACCAATCACTAAAGCTAGACCAATAAATGTTATTCCAAGCCATGTAGTTAGTTTTGTAATGAAATCATTTGCTCCGGAAGATCCTAACATAGAATTAGCAACACCACCCATCATAGAATTTAATCCACCTTGGCCAGATTGCATTAATATTACTCCAATGAGCAATAAACTTACTAATGTATGTATTACTATTAAAAATTCAACCATAACACCTCTTATAATTTTATTTGTTTAACAATATCTTTAAACTTTTCAAAGTTAGCGCTAGCGCTTCCAATGAGAAAACCATCAATTAATTCTACGCTAATAAGCTCATTAATATTATTAGCATTAACAGATCCACCATAAAATAATTTAATATTATCTAAATCTGCAGTTGAATATAAACTTTTTAATCTATTTTTTATATAAGAAAGCATTTCATGAATATATTTATTTGTTGGTACATCTCCCGATCCAATTGCCCATACTGGCTCATATGCAATAGTTAAGTTTTGTTGATGTAAGTCTTTAGGTAATATTGATAGCTGGTTATCTATGATGCTTTTTGTAAGATTGCTATCTTTTTGTTCTAATGTTTCACCTATACATAAAATAGGATCAGCTTCACTTGATAAGATCGTTTTTAATTTCTCTGCAATGATATCATTATTTTCTTCATACACCAACCTTCTTTCAGAATGACCAACGATGCATGAATCTATTCTAATAGAATTGATTGATGTTGATCCAGTGTAAGCACCTTTCTTATGAAGATCACAGTCCTGCATACCAATTTTTAAATCTAATTTTAAATAATCTTTCACTGACCTTATACATGCATGCGATGGAAAAATTATAATATCATGAGAAGAAAATAGTTCCTTTTCTTCATTAAGCTTATTAATAAAATCTATTGAACCTACTTCATCTAAATACATTTTCCAGTTTGCTGCTATTGTTATTTTTTTCATTATTTTTTCAACATTTCTATAGCTGAGAGTCTATTTCCAGACAATAATTCTAAGCAAGATCCTCCACCAGTAGATGCATGAGAAAATTCCTCAACTATACCTTTTTTATAATTTCTAATAGCTGCAATTGTATCACCGCCACCAACAATAGAATTACAGTCTGTATCTATAATAGTATCAATTATTTTATTTGTCCCTATAGCAAAATCTTTATTTTCTGCTACTCCTACAGTTCCATTCCAAAATACCGTTTTTGATTCTTTTATAATATCAGTAAATAATTTAATACTTAATTCCCCTATATCTTCGCAAATCATTGATTTTTTAACCTTATCATTTGTTGCATATTGTAATTTACCACTTCCAAAAGTATTTAATTCTCCATTAAAATCTAAAGGAAGAATGATATTGGTTTTACTTTTTGAAGCCATTAACATAAGTTTTTTTGCTGCATCAATTTCGTCTATCTGCACTAAAGACTTTCCCATATCATACTTATTTGCAGCTAAAAAGGTGTTTGCCATTGCACCTCCAATAAGAATATTGTCTGCGATATCAAAAAAATGCTTAATTACGTTAATTTTGGTATCAATTTTTGCTCCTCCAATAATTAAGGTTACTGGACCTTTTGAATCAGATATATTTTCAGAAAGAAATTCCATTTCTTTTTCTACTAATAATCCCATTCCTTTTGTTGAAAAATAATTAGTAATCCCTGCATTCGATGCATGTTCGCGGTGAGCAGTACCAAATGCATCATTTAAATAAATTGATCCGTGTTGAGCTAATTTAGAAGCAAATGATGTATCATTATTTGTTTCTTGTTTATGAAAACGTAAATTTTCTAATAAATGAATTTCTCCGCTCTTCAAATTCCTTGAAACATCTATAGCATCTTCAGATATACAGTCATGAGAGAATTTTATAGGCATCTCTAATAATTGAGCTAATCTTTCTCCGGCAGGCATTAAAGAAAGATTGTGGTCAACCTTTCCATTTGGCCTTCCTCTATGAGACATCAAAACTATTTTAGCACCTTCATCAAGGCAGTATTGGATTGTTGGTAATGATTTTAGTATTCTGTAATCGTCTGCAACTATATCGTTTTCAACAGGAACGTTAAAGTCAACCCTGATAAGAACGCACTGACTAGTATTATTATTAGATTGAAAATCTATTGATTTAATTTTGCGTAACATAACTGCCTAGATAATACTAAAAAATCTAAACAATACCTTGGTCAATCATAGAATCTGCCACTCTAACAAATCCTCCAATATTAGAACCATCTACATAGTTAATAAAGCCGTCTTTTTCAGATCCATATTTAACACATGTAGTATGAATACGTTCCATAATTTCCTTTAATAGACCATCCACTTTTTCTCTGGTAAGTGGAATTCTTGTACTGTTCTGACTCATCTCAATACCAGAAATAGCTACACCACCAGCATTTGCAGCTTTACCAGGACCATATAAGATTTTCTTATCCACAAAATGATGAACAGCATTTGTTGTTGATGGCATATTTGCCCCTTCAGCAACTACAAAGCATCCATTTTTTAATAATTTTTTAGCATCGCCAAAGTCTAATTCATTTTGAGTTGCACATGGTAATGCGACATCACATTTTATTGACCATGGGCGTTTTCCTTCAAAATATTCAACATTATACTTCTTAGCGTATTCTGAAATTCTAGCAGACCTTTCACCCTTTAGCTCTTTCACATACTCTAGCTTTTCTTGAGTAATGCCATCTGGATCATGAATAAAACCGCCAGAATCTGATAAAGTTACTGGCTTTGCTCCTAATTCAATTAGTTTTTCACACGCAAACTGTGCTACATTTCCAGATCCTGAAACTGTCACAGTTTTTCCATTCAATGAATCTTCTCTTGTTTTGAGCATTTCAGCAACGAAATAAACTAGTCCATAACCTGTTGCTTCAGGACGAATTAAACTTCCACCCCAGTTTGTTCCTTTTCCAGTTAATACACCGGTAAATGCATTTCTTATTTTTTTATATTGACCGAACATATAGCCAATTTCTCTACCTCCAACACCAATATCTCCAGCAGGAATATCAGTACGTCTTCCTATGTGTCTGTAAAGCTCATTCATAAAAGCATAGCAGAAATTCATAATTTCTTTATCAGACTTTCCTTTAGGATCAAAGTTCGATCCTCCCTTACCTCCGCCGAGATTTAGTCCGGTAAGACTATTTTTAAATACTTGTTCAAAGGCAAGAAATTTCAAAATTCCTAAATTGACACTTGGATGAAATCTTAATCCACCTTTATATGGACCTATTGCAGAGTTAAATTGGACTCTATAACCTAAATTTACATGAACATTATTATCATCATCCATCCATGGAACCCTAAACATAATTACTCTATCTGGAGTTACAATTCTGTCAAGAATATTAAATTTACCATATTCTTCATTAGAGGACACAGTATCCCATATAGAATGAATTACCTCCTCAACCGCTTGATGAAATTCTTTTTGATCACTATAATTATCTACGACTGAGTCTAAAAATTCTTTTTTTGATTTATATTTCATGTGAGTTAAATATCTCCTTTAAGTTTTGTCAATTATTGAAATTACAAAATAACTAAAAAAAGCAAAGGTTTTTATTAGAAAAATTATACTTAAATATTAAAATTAATTTAGACTTTTATAATGAACTGATATAACTTATCCCCTCAATGGCGGAGTAGCTCAGTTGGTTAGAGCAGCGGAATCATAATCCGAAGGTCAGGAGTTCAAATCTCTTCTCCGCTACAAACTATTAACTCACATTCCTTAACATACTTAATCTCATCATCTGATAACACTAACTTAAAATATTCGTTTGCATACTGCTTATCATAAAGCTTATCATGCTGAACTCCTTTTTTAGGAGATTTATTCTTAGTAGATGACCCTGAAATACTCATTGCTATTTTATTTATATCTTTTTTTGAATATTCAATATTTAGCCAATCAAATAATGAAGAAATTGAATTTTTAGGATTTGTAGATAAATGATGTTGATTGAAAAAATAAATATTATCCTTATGTACTATTCTTTTCTTGAAAAGTTTATAAAGATAAAAAAATTGCACAGCTCCAACTATAAACGGAGAAATATTACTATTATGAAACTGTTTTGGATTCTTAATATCAAGCCCTATTTTTTTTAAATCCTTGAGTAATCTACTATATTCATGGAAAGTCCATGACATTCTTTTGAAGCTTCCCGCTAGAGGAAGAAGGGGTCTTTCGCATATTATTATTTTATAATTATTAGATAGATACTCAGATGCAAAGAGTAAAAATGGATCTTTTATGATTAAACCTCTTTTACTATTAAAGTATTTTGCCCTTTTAAAAGATATGGATGACTCATTGCCAACAGTATATTTTATCAGTGTTTTAAATAAAGATTCATTTTCATTTATCCCTAATTTAAAATCTCCATTAAGATTTGATAAATTGTGAAAAATTCTATCAAAATCATTCTCCATTATATTAGATCCTGGAATAAGATAGTTAATATCTATAGAGTTCAAACCTTGAGAGCTATTAAATGGCTCATAAATGACATTATAAGGAGCTTTATTTGATATAACCTTACCTACAATGGTTGTAGCTGTTCTAGGCATACCAGAAACTATTATCGGATTTTTAGAATATTTATTATTTTTAAGCATGAATATGATTCAATCTAATGCAAAAGAAAAAAAATACCAAAAATCAATTCAATTGATTGATACTTTTGATGCAAAAGATAAAATCGATGAGATAATTAAAATTCTTTATGAAGAATTTGAGGATTGGATTTTTTGTGGATTTTATATTAAGAAAGGTGATCACCTAGAGATTGCAAATTATTTATCAAAAAATATACCTTGTAGCCCGATAAAAATGAATGGTGTTTGTGGTCAATCTATAATCAAAAATAAAATTTTAATTATAGGTGATGTAGACAAGTTCAAAGGTCATATCGTTTGTGATGAAAATAGTAAGTCTGAAATTGCAATACCTTTTGTTAAGAATGATAAAAAGTATGTTTTTGATATAGATTCTAGAAATCTGAATGATTTTGATATTATAGATGAAAAGTATTTAAAAAAAATAATAGAAAGAATTTAAGCGTCTTCTTTAGGTGCTTCTTCAGTTTCTACAGGAACTATTTCATCAACCTTAAATTGAGCCTTATCAACAAACTCAATCAGAGAAATTTTAGCAGCATCGTTTGTTCTTGTACCAAGCTTAATAATGCGAGTATATCCGCCAGGTCTATCTGAATAAACTGGAGCAATAACATCAAATAAAGTTTTCACCGCATTAGAGTTATGAATTTTTTTCATCACTTCTCTTCTGTTGTGAACGCTTTTTTCTTTTGCTTTAGTAATCATTGGCTCAATGAACTTTCTTAGCTCCAAAGCTTTTTGATGAGTAGTCTTAATACGCTTATGTTCAATTAATGAACTCGCCATATTAGACATCATTGCCTTTCTATGAGCTGCAGACTTACCAAACTTTCTGGCTGATATTCTTTTTCTCATTTACACTTCATCCTCAACATAAGGACTAGTATCCATTCCGAATTTTAGACCCATAGTTTCGAGTTTTTCAATTAATTCATTAAGTGATTTACGACCAAAGTTTTTATACTCAAGCATCTCTGCTTCATCTTTGTCAACCAATTCTCCAATTAAAGTAATTCCAGCTGCTTCTAAACAGTTGTGACTTCTTACTGAAAGCTCCATTTCATCAATTGAGGAACCAAGAAGTTTACGAATCTGAAGGATTTCTTCACTAACAGGTTTATCAATTTCCAATACAGAAGGATTGCTTATAGAATTGATAATGTTGTAATGTTCAGCTAGAACAGAAGAACAGTAACTTACTGCATCGATAGGACTAATAGATCCATCTGTCTTAACATCTAAAGATAACATTTCTAAATCTTCTTTTGCTCCAGGAAGTGGAGATACATTAAATGCTACTTGAGTAACAGGATTAAAAATACTATCAATTGGAATCATGCCAACAGGAGAATTATTTAACTTATTTTCTTCACTTGACTTATATCCTTTACCAATACCTAGTCGTAACTCTAATTCAAGAGTAGTTCCTTTAGCAATATCTGTTATATACTCATCAGGATTTAAAATAGTAAAGTCATCACTTACGGCCTGAATATCAGCACCAGTAAATGTCTTTGGTCCTTTAACTTTTACAAATATAGGTTCAACAGAACTTTCAAATAAATGAAATCTTACTCCCTTTAAGTTCATAATTACATCTGCAATATCTTCTTTAACTCCATCAAGAGTTGAGAACTCATGAAGTGCACCTTCAATCTTGACATTTGTAATAGCTGCCCCTGGTACGGCAGTTAACAAAGCTCTTCTTAAAGAATTACCAATAGTAATACCGTATCCTCTTTCGAGTGGTTTTATAATAAAATTGCTAGAGTTTTCGTCTGCTACTTTATGTGAAATCTTAAATTGTAAATCATTGCTCATGTTTCTTCCTTTATCTTGAATAGTATTCAACAACTAATTGTTCATTCATTGTTAAGTCAATCTCATCTCTCTCTGGATAATTAACAAATGTTCCTTCCATTTTCGCTTTATCAACTGAAAGCCAAGAAATATTTAAATCACCCTTAACCATTTTAATAGAATTTAGTATAATATCTAATTTTTTACTTTTATCTCTGACCTGTACTACATCACCAGGTTTAAGTCTATAAGAAGCAATATTAACTTTAGACCCATTAACCATAAAGTGTGCATGACTAACTAACTGTCTTGCTGCTGATCTTGTAGGGCCAAATCCAAGCTTATAAACTACATTATCTAATCTTGACTCAAGAAGAACAAGTAAATTAAATCCGGTTTCACCCTTCATTTGTGAAGCCTTCTTAAAATAGTTTCTAAACTGTTTTTCTAGAGTACCATATGTAAACTTAATCTTTTGTTTTTCCTGCAATTGAAGTGCATAAGTTGAAGGGCGTTTACCCATTTTACCATGCTGACCAGGTCTATGTCCTTTTTTTGATAGTAACCTATCAAATTTAGGATTGCCAAAAATATTAACTCCAAGCTTTCTAACTAATTTACCTTTAGGTGTATTTAATTTTGCCATAATTTAAACTCTTCTTTGTTTTTTAGGTCGACATCCATTATGAGGCAATGGTGTCACATCAGAAATTGACGTTACTTGCAAACCGGCACCTGATAATGCTCTTATGGCTGATTCTCTACCTGCTCCAGGACCTTTTACTCTAACTGAAACGCTAGCTAATCCCATACTTACTACCTCGCTAGCTACTTTCTCTGAGGCAATTGTTGCTGCATATGCTGTATTCTTTCTAGAACCTTTGAATCCTGCTTTTCCTGCAGTGGCCCAAGCAATAACATTTCCATTTTCATCAGTTACAGTAATATTTGTATTATTAAATGTAGCTTTGATATGAACAATTCCGTTTGGATTAATTTTCTTTTTGTTCTTTTTTGATCTAGTTTGTGTTGCCATAAATTATACTGCCTTCTTACCTAGTGATATCGTTTGTTTTTTTCCACTTCTTTTTGTTCTAGAGTTTGTTTTTGTTCTTTGTCCTCTTACAGGAAGAGATTTTCTATGTCTTACACCTCTATAACTACCAATATCTTGTAGCCTTTTAACGTTTTTTAAATTTTCGCTTCTTAATTCACCTTCAATTAATAATTTTAAATCTACAATAACTTTTCTGATTGCATCTTCATCTTTAGAGCTTAAGTCTGTCACTCTTACTTCTGGATCCACTTTAGCCAATTCGCATACTCTCATTGCAGTATTCAGCCCAATACCGTGTACATAACGCAATGAATATGCAACTTTTTTATCTTTTGGTATATCAACACCTGCTATTCTAGCCATTATCCTTGCCTCTGTTTAAATCTAGGGTTTTTTTTATTAATAACATAAATACGTCCTTTTCTACGAACGATTATGCAATCACGTGTTCTTTTTTTTACTGATGCTCTAACTTTCATAATTATTGCCTAAAAGTAATTCTTCCTCTGTTTAAATCATAAGGAGATAGCTGTAAGTCAACTTTGTCTCCTGGTAGCATTTTAATAAAATGCATACGCATTTTTCCGCTTACATGAGCAAGCACTTCGTGTTCTTTACCTCCTAGATTAATCATCACTCTAAATCTAGCTCCCGGTAAAGCCTCTTTAATTACTCCCTCTACTTCTATTGATTCTTGTTTTGCCATTACGTTAAAATTCTGGGTTGCAACTTAGTAATAAGAATTGAATGTTCAAAGTGCGCACTTGGTTGCCCATCTTGCGTTCTAATTGTCCATCCATCCGAGTCTGTTTTAATAAATCTTGATCCTAAATTAACCATTGGTTCAATTGCTAAGCACATGCCCTCTTTAAGCTCAACGTTGTGGTCTGAGCTCATAGGATTAGAAAAATTTGGAACTTGAGGATCTAGATGCAATTTAGTGCCAATTCCATGCCCTACTAATTCTCTAACAATTGAATAACCTTTTGATTCAACATGTTTTTGTATTGCATCACTAATATCAAAGACTCTATTTCCTACTACTGCTTTGCTGATCCCTATTTCTAGTGCTTCTTTTGTAATATCTAATAATAATTGTTTTTCTTGTGATATTTTTCCAACCGCTAAAGTCCTTGCTGAGTCACTGTAATAACCATTTTTTAGGACACCGCAGTCTATACCGACTATTTGGCCTTCTTCTAAAACTACATCTTTTGGTATGCCATGAACCACTTCATCATCAATTGAAACTGTCAATGTTGAAGGAAAATTATTATACCCCTTAAATGCAGGCTTAGCTTCTCGAGATAAAATATATTCTTCTGCTAACTTATCTAATTCCATTACTGATTGACCTGGCTTGACATGACTTTCAATCATGTCAAGAGTATCAGATAAAATCTGACAACTCTCAGTCATATGAGATACTTGATTACTGTTATTTATATCAACCATTATCTTCTACCTCTAACTTTACCTTTTGATAAAAAACCATCATAATGTCTTGATAGTAAATGAGTTTCTACTTGATTTAAAGTATCAAGACCAACACCAACTATAATTAACAAACTAGTTCCTCCAAAGAAAGAGGCATAAGCATAATCTAAACCAGCAAACTGCTGTAGGAAGTATGGCATTAATGCAATAAAACCTAAGAAACATGCGCCTGGCAATGTTACCTTAGTAAGAATATTTTCAATAAATTCTGCCGTTTTCTTACCTGGTTTTACTCCAGGAATAAACCCTCCTTGTTGTTTAAGTGTAGAAGCAACTTGGTTGGGATCAAATTGTAATGCGGTGTAAAAATAAGTAAAAAATACAATCAATAATGCAAAGCAAAAGTTTGAGAACCAATGATCCATTGCAAACCATGACATAAAATTAGACTGAGTTGCATCTTGGCCCATAAATGTAGCAATTGTACCAGGGATTAATAATATTGATTGTGCAAAAATAATTGGGATAACTCCTGCTGTATTAATTTTTAAGGGAAGATATGTAGACTGTCCACCATATACTTTTCTTCCGACAATTCTTCTAGCATATTGTACAGGTACTTTTCTTAATCCTTGCTGAATTACAATAATTAACATGACTAAGAAAAAGAATAAAATCGCGAGTGAAAGCTCTGAAAGAATACCTCTTACACCTTGTTGAAAATAAGAGATTTCTGAAAGAACGACATTAGGAAATGCTGCTAAAATACCTACCATAATAACAAGGGATATACCATTACCTATACCATGCTCAGTAATCTTTTCACCAAGCCATAACAATAGCATTGTACCAGTTGTAATGGATACTACTGCAGTAAATCTGAAAGCAAACCCTGGATTTAATACGATACCATAACTCTCTAAAAGAAAAGCAATACCAATAGATTGAACAAGTGCTAGTATAACTGTACCATATCTAGTGATTTGATTGATCTTAGCTCTACCACTTTCTCCTTCTTGAGCTAAACGCTGGAAATATGGAAGAGTAGTTTGTAATATTTGTATTACAATTGAAACTGAAATATATGGCATAATTCCTAATCCGAATACAGCAGCTTGACCAAAAGCTCCTCCTGTAAACATGTTAAATAAACCAAAAAAAGTATCATTAAGCGATTCCATTGTTTGGCGCAGAGCTTCAGGATTAATACCAGGTATAGGTACTTGAGCTCCAAGCCTAACAATAATTAGAATTCCTAGAGTAAATAAAATTTTTCTTCTTAGCTCAGGAATAGCAAATATATTTCTTATTTTTTCAATCACTGAATGATAGCCTTTCCACCCGCTTCTTCAATTTTTTTAACTGCAGATGCACTAAATGCCGATGCAGTAACATTGTAAGCATTATCTATATCACCATTTCCAAGAATTTTGACAGCAACAAATGCTGAGGATATTAACCCTTTAGCCACAAGAATCTCGGAATTAATTTTTTTTGATTTAATCTTTGCGATTTGAGAAAGATTTACTATTTCATAAGTTTTTGCAAAATTAAAATTATTGAATCCCCTAGTTGGAACCCTTCTATGTAAAGGCACTTGACCTCCTTCAAACCAATATCTATGTTTAAAACCACTTCTTTGGCCTGCTCCTTTATGTCCTCTTCCAGCTGTTTTGCCTAGACCAGAACCTGGACCTCTGCCAACTCTTTTAGAGTTTTTTGTAGCATTAATAGGTTTTACTAATTTCATTTTACTTCCTCAACCTTTACTAAATAATCTATTTTTTTTACCATACCATTAATTGCATCATTTAAATCAAGAATAACAGATTTATTCATTCTTCTCAAACCTAATGCATCTAAAGTAGCTTTGGCTTTTTTTGAATAACCAATCCTACTTTTTATTTGTGTTATTTTAATTTGTTTTTTAGCCATTTTTAAATCTCGAATAGTGTTTTTGGTGTTTTTCCTCTTTTCTTAGCAACAACTCTTACATCCTGTAAACTTGATAAAGCATTCATAACAGCTTTAGCAACATTCATTGGATTGTTTGATCCCAATACTTTTGAATAGATATTGTTTATACCAACTTGCTCCATAATTAATCTAACGGCAGAGCCAGCTATAATTCCTGTTCCAAATGGAGCAGGTTTTAATAAAACTCTACTTGCACCATGCTTACCAATAATTTCATGAGGAATTGTATAATTATAAACAGGAACCTTCACTAAGTTTTGCTTAGCGTCATCTTTAGCTTTAGTAATTGATACTATTACTTCATTGGCTTTACCTGCACCAATACCAACATGTGCTTTTCCATCTCCAATTACAACTAAAGTTGAAAAACTGAATCTTTTTCCACGAGAATTAACTTTAGCAACCCTGTTAATTCTAATAACTGATTCTTCTTTTAAATCAAGTTCCGAATAATTAATCATACTCATTTTTGCTCCAATTTTAAAATTCTAGTCCACCTTTTCTAGAAGCTTCTGCAAAAGATTTTATTCTTCCGTGATATCTAAAGCCATTTCTATCAAAGTATACTTTTTTAACTTTTTTTGCTTTTGCTCTCTCTGATAAAGATTTACCAACAAGAGAAGCTAACTCACTTTTATTAATTTTTTCCTTAGAAAAAGCTTTTTCTTTAGAAGAGGCAGCTACTAAGGTAGTTTGATTAAAGTCGTCAATAATTTGTGCCTCAATATGCTTAGCACTCTTATAAACACATAATCTGTACTCGCCACTTACTGGAAAAGGTTTTTTTGATCTTTTTCTTCTTCTTAAGTATTGCTCTTTCTTTAATTTTACACTTCTCATCTATTCGCCTCCTCCAACAGTTTTACCTTGTTTTGAACGAACATATTCATCTTTATATCTAATTCCTTTTCCTTTATAAGGTTCAGGCTTTCTCAAGGATCTTATCTTTGCAGCTACTTGTCCTACAATTTGCTTATTTATACCTTTTATCTCTAGTTTATCACCTTTTTTACCATCGGCAATAGCTTCGATGCCTTCAGGTAAATCAAAAATGATATCATGAGAAAAACCCAACTGCAATACAACTCTATTATTTTGAGATTTTGCATTATAACCAACACCAATGATCTCTAAGTGTTTTGAAAAACCATTCGTGACTCCTTCAATGGCATTAAAAACTAACTGTCTTGTTGTACCATGCATAGCCTTAGAAGCTTTATCTTCCGCACTTCTTAAAACAGATAAACTATTTTCTTCAATTTTAACTGTTACTTCATCACAAATATCAACTGTTAACTTGCCCTTAGGACCTGATATCAATAAGTGCTGAGGATTACTCTCAATTTTTACATCTTCTGGTACTGTAATAACGCTATTTCCTATTCTCGACATATTACCAAACGTTGCAGAGCAACTCTCCTCCAACTTTTAATTCTCTAGCTACTTTATTACTAATAACACCTTTTGATGAAGATATTACACTAATTCCTAAACCGTTTAGTACTCTAGGTATATCATCTGATGCAACATAAACTCTTTTTCCAGGTTTACTAATCTTCTCAATTGTAGTAATTGCTGGAGATTCATTATGATATCTAAGAAAAATTCTAATATCCTCTTTACTATCCTCTTTGTTTACAAAAACAACATTATCGATGTATCCCTCTTCTTTTAAAACAATTGACATTCTTTTTTTCAACATTGAGGAAGGTATATCAATCCATCTTTTTTTAGATGAATAACCATTCCTAATTCTTGTACAAAAATCTGCTATTGGATCTGACATTGACATAAAATATTCTCCTTACCAACTGGCCTTAGTAACACCAGGTAATTCACCTTTTAATGCTAATTCTCTAAATGTTATTCTTGATAAACCAAATTTTCTCATATATCCCTTGGGTCTTCCAGAAACAGCACATCTGTTTGTTAGACGAATACTATTTGAACTTCTTGGAAGCTTTTGGAGCTTTTCTATAGCTTTCATTTTTTCGTCTTCTGGAGTTTTTGGATTTTTAATCAAAGATCTTAGCTCTTTTCTGAGCATATAGTATTTTTCAACCTTTTTCATTAAGTGATTTTCTCTTACGACTTTGGATTTTTTAGCCATTTTCTTCCTTATCTAAATTATTATCTGTTAAAGTTTTTTTCTCTCTAATTGGCAGTCCCATAGCTCTTAATAATTCATAAGATATTTCGCTATTATCAGATGATGTAGTAATAATAACATCCATACCTGTAACAGAGTCAACCTTATCATAATCAATTTCTGGAAATACAATCTGCTCTTTAATACCAAAACTATAATTACCTTGCTTATCAAATGATTTATTAGATAATCCTCTAAAATCTCTTGTTCTTGGAAGAGCTACAGCGCATAATCTTTCTAAAAATTCATACATATAATCTTTACGAAGAGTAACTTTACATCCAACAGGAAATCCCTTTCTAACCTTAAAGTTAGATACATCTTTTTTTGCTTTAGTAATTACTGGTTTTTGTCCGGTAATTAACATTAGTTCGTCGAGAGCTGCTTGAAGAGCTTTTTTATTTTCTTTTGCATTGCCTAAACCGACATTAAGTGTAATCTTTTCAATCTTAGGTACTTGCATTACAGTACTTAAGTTGAAAGTCTTCATTAAATGAGGCCTAACTACTTCTAAATACTTTTTCTTATAATTTGTTGCCATAAATCTTAACCTAATTCCTTACCAGATCTCTTTGAAACTCTTACTTTTGATTTATCTTCCAATATTTTATAGCCAATTCTAGAAGCTTTGTCACTTTCAAGAGCCATTAAATTTGAAACATGCAAAGACCTTTCTCTTTCGGTAAATCCGCCTTTAGGATTCTCTTGTGAAGGTCTTAATGTTCTTTTTGTTAGAGCAACTCCCTCAACAATAGCTCTTTGAGTTTCAGGAATCACTTTAAGTACTTTACCTGAAAGACCTTTAAAATTACCAGCTACTACTTTTACCATCATATCTTTCTTAATTTTCATTATAAAACCTCCGGCGCCATTGAAATAATTTTCATGTAACCACCCTCTCTTAATTCTCTTGCAACAGGACCAAATATTCTAGTACCCTTTGGCTCATTTTGAGCGTTTAAAATAACTGCAGCGTTATCATCGAATCTTATATAAGATCCATCTTTTCTTCTTACTTCTTTTTTCACTCTGACCACTACAGCTCTAGCAACTTCTCCCTTTTTAACCATACCTCCAGGAGTAGAAGATTTAACAGATACAACAATAACATCACCAATACTAGCATATCTTTTCTTAGATCCTCCTAAAACTTTGAAGCACTGAACAACTTTTGCTCCAGAATTATCAGCTACTTTTAATCTTGTTTCAGCTTGTACCACTATTTATTCCCACTCTTAATTAATTTTGATGTACGCCATCTTTTAAGTTTACTCAAAGGTTTAGTAGCTAAAAGCTCAACAACATCACCATTTTTGAAAGTATTATTCTCATCATGAGCATAATATTTTTTTGATCTCTTTAGATACTTTTTATATAATTTATGTTTTACAAGTCTATCTACACTAACTACTACAGTTTTATCCATAGCGTCAGAAACAACAGTACCTACTAATTTTTGAGTATTTCTATCCATCAATATTTCCCTTATCTAAGGTTTTTTCTTTTAAAATCGTATTAATTCTAGCATTCTCTTTCCTAAGATCAGATAATACTTTATAATCTTCTAATTGCTGAATTGATTTTTGGAAGCGATATTTCTGCAAGCTTTCCTTATTATCAACTAAGCGTGATAATAAATCTTTGTCAGATAATTTTCTTAAATCGTTAACCTTCATCTAATCCTCTTTTTGCAACTAATTTTGTTTTTATAGCAAGCTTATTACCAGCAATTCTGAAAGCTTCTTGAGCTACTTCTCTTGGAATTCCCTCAACTTCAAACAGAATTCTACCAGGCTTTACATTTGCAACCCAGTACTCTGGAGATCCTTTTCCTTTACCCATTCTTGTTTCTAATGGCTTAGCTGTAATTGGCTTATCAGGGAAAACTCTAATCCACATTCTACCCAACTTTCTAACACGTCTAGAAATTGAAATTCTAGTGGCTTCAATCTGTCTTGCTGTAACCCATCCAGGCTCCATTGCTTTAAGTCCATAACTACCAAAACTTACTTCAGTTCCACCCTTAGCCATGCCTTTACGATGTCCCCTGTGGACTTTTCTATATTTAATTTTTTTAGGCTCTAACATTATTTTTTACCTTGTGTAAATCCGTTACAAATCCAAACCTTAATACCAATAATACCATATGTTGTGTGAGCTTCAACTAATGCATAATCAATATCTGCTCTTAGAGTATGTAAAGGAACTCTTCCGTCCATAAATCTTTCTGATCTAGCAATTTCAACTCCGCCCAATCTGCCGGCCACATTAATTCTTATTCCCTCTGCTCCCATTCTCATAGTAGACTGCATTGTTTTATTTAATACTCTTCTATAAGCCATTTTCTTTACTAATTGGCTAGCAATATTCTGTCCAACTAATTCTGCATTTAACTCAGGTCTCTTTACTTCATTAATATTTAAATGGATATCATTAGTATTACATAACTTAGATACCTCTTTCTTTAGTCTAGAAACTTCTTCACCGCCTCTACCGATAACAATACCAGGTCTTGCAGTATGAATAGTTACAGTTACTGCTTGAGATGTTCTCTCAATATCAACTGATGCAACTGAGGCATCCTGTAGTCTCTTTTTTAAATATTTTCTTAGTTTAATATCTTGAGCTAGATCAGATGCATAAGCGTTTTTCTTTGGAAACCAATTTGAGCTCCATTTCTTATTAACTTCTAATCTTAAACCTTTTGGATGTGTCTTTTGTCCCATTAATTATCCTATAATTATTTTTAAGTGACTAGTTCTCTTTTTAATTCTATTTGCTCTACCTTGAGCTCTTGCTCTAAATCTTTTTTGTGCTGGACCTTCATCGACAGTTATGATTTTGACTTTAACTTCATTCATATCCTTATTAAAACCCTCAGTATTTCCAGCATTAGCAATAGCAGAAGATAGCGTTTTTTCAATAATTTCTGCGCCTTTCTCATCCATATGACGTAATGATGATAATGCTTTATTCACATTTAAACCTCGAACACAATTAGCTACTTTTCTTAGCTTTTTCGGTGAATGCTTTACGCTGTTAGATCTTGAAGTAATATCCATAATTATTTGTTCTTTCTATCTCCTGAATGCATTCTAAAAGTTCTTGTAGGAGAAAATTCACCTAATTTATGACCAACCATATTTTCTGTTATGAAAACAGGAATAAATTTATTGCCGTTATGAACAGCAAAAGTATGTCCAACAAAATCTGGTACAATTACAGAATTTCTTGCCCATGTTTTAATAACACCCTTTTTGGTCGATTCATTCATTTTATCAACTTTCTTTAACAATTTGATATCAATATGAGGTCCTTTTCTAATAGATCTAGACATTAATCATTTCTCCTTTTTACTATTAGAGCGTTTGACTTCTTCTTTTTCTTTCTAGTTTTAAATCCTTTTGTCGGTTGACCCCAAGGAGACACTGGGTGTCTACCACCAGAAGTTTTACCTTCTCCACCGCCATGAGGGTGGTCAACAGGGTTCATTACTACACCTCTAACCTTTGGACGCTTGCCAAGCCATCTTGAACGACCTGCTTTACCAGAGCGCACCAGTTCATGCTGCTTATTTCCAACAACACCGATTGTAGCTAAACATTTATCTGGCACCATTCTTACTTCACCAGATGGCATTTTTAATGTTACATAATTATTATCATGAGCCATTACCTGTACATATGCTCCTGCACTTCTAGCCATTTGTGCTCCTTTACCAGGAATCATTTCAATGTTATGTACATATTGTCCTGATGGAATATTTTTCAGTTGCATAGCATTACCAGTTTTTAATTCAGTTTTTTCAGATGAAACTATAATATCTCCAACTTTTAATCCATCCGGCTGTATAATGTATCTTTTTTCACCATCTGAATAATGAATTAAAGCAATAAATGCGCTTCTATTAGGATCATATTCAATAGTTGCTACCTTACCCTCAATATTAAATTTATTTCTCTTAAAATCTATTAATCTATAACTACGCTTATGTCCACCACCTCTTCTACGAGAAGTAATACGACCTCTGTTATTTCTACCACCAGTCTTATTTAACTTTCTAACTAATGATTTTTCAGGTTTACTAGCTGTAATCTCAGAAAAATCCGGCTTAGAAGTAAATCTTGATGCTGGTGTTACTGGTTTTAATTGCCTAATTGCCATAATATATTTATACGCTAAATAGATCTATATTGTAACCTTCTACAAGTGTTACAATAGCTCTCTTCTTTAGTTTAGTATATCCATTTGTTCTAATTGTTCTTCCGTTACTTTTAACGGTCATTTGTTTAGCTTTACCTTTTCTGTTGCTAACAGCAACCTTAAGAACTTTAACTTTAAATTTTTCTTCTACTGCTTTTTTAATTTCAATTTTGTTTACTTCCACCGGAACCTCAAAAGCATACTTGTTTTCAGACTCTTGTAAAGATGTCATTTTTTCAGTCACAATAGGACGAATTAATATTTGCGAAAAATGATTCATAACTACTTCTTATCTCCAAATCTTTCGGACATTAGATCTAATGCTTTCGCATCCAACAAAAGAGCATCATTATTCATTAAATCTGCAACTGAACAAGATGAAGCTTTGACAACTTTTACATGTTCAATATTTCTTGATGCTAATTCTAAATTTCTATCGACTTCAGACACTACAATTGTAATTTTTTTATTCTGTAAACTGTTAGACTCTAGGAAGCCGACAAAATCTTTTGTTTTACTTGTTTTTAAGTCAATTGAATCGATGACTTTCAAAGCTTCATTTTTGACTTTCTCTGATAATACACATTTAAAAGCTAGTTGCTTAGTTTTAGCATTTACTTTTTTAAAATAATATTTTGGGCTAGGGCCAAAAATAACACCACCACCTCTATTCAGTGGAGATCTGCTTGTTCCTTGCCTAGCATTACCAGTTCCTTTTTGTTTAAATGGTTTTTTACCACCACCAGATACTAAAGACCTATTTTTTGTAGATCGAGTTCCCTGTCTAGCATTAGTCAATTCAGCAATGACACACTGATAAACAGCTTGATCGTTCATTGCAACCTTAAATACTGAGTCACTTAAACTATAATCTTTACTACTATTTAATGATTTAATTTTCATTTTTTCAAAATAAACACTGGTGCATTGTTTGCTCCAGGAATAGCTCCTTTAACGTATAATAAATTATTTTCTTTATCGATATCAACGATTTCAAGGTTTTGAACAGTAACATTACCAGAACCTTTTCTACCTGCCATTTTCATACCTTTAAATACTCTTGAAGGCCAAGATGCTTGACCAATAGAACCAGGAGCTCTTTCGGTATGTTTATTACCGTGAGTAGCATCCTGCCTCGCAAAATTATGTCTTTTAATGGCTCCGGCAAAACCTTTACCCTTTGATTTAGATCTCACATCAACAATCTCTCCAATATGAAAAATTGAAGAATCAAACTTTTGACCTAATTTGTATTCAAATGTATCAAGTGATTGAAATTCAGCTAATACTTTAGCGCTATCGATATCTGCTTTTTTAAGATGACCAGCTGCCGGTTTATTAGTATTTCTTTTTGATTTCTCACCAAATGCTAATTGAACAGAATTGTATCCATCAGAATCTTTTGTTTTTACCTGAGATACAACACATGGACCTGCTTGAACTAATGTAACAGGAACTACATGACCGTCCGCATTAAAAATTTGTGACATTTTTACTTTTTTACCAATTAATCCGTACATCTTATCCTCTAATCTCGATATCAACACCAGATGGTAAATCTAGCTTCATTAAAGATTCAACAGTCTTTGGAGTAGAATTCACGATGTCAACAACTCTCTTATGAACTTTTGTTTGAAATTGTTCACGTGATTTTTTGTTTACAAATGGTGATCTCAATACTGTGTATACTGTTCTTTTAGTTGGCATTGGAATTGGTCCGGAAATAATAGCACCTGAAGACTTAGCTGTTCTAATAATTTTTTCTGCAGACTTGTCTAAGAGCTTATGGTCGTAAGCCTTTAAAGATATTCTGATTAAATCTTTAGCCATTATTATGCATCTCCATCTTTTGATTGTGATTTCATCAATTTTTCTTCGACTGATACTGGAACCTTAGCATATTGTTGAAAATCCATATGAAAGTTTGCTCTACCTTGAGAAAGCGATCTTAGATCAGTTGCATAGCCAAACATCTCACTTAATGGTACGGCAGCTTTAATACTTTGATTAGCTCCTTGCTGTTCCATACTTTCAACTTTACCTCTTCTAGAGTTAATATCACCAATAACATCTCCAAGATAGTCATCTGGAGTAGTTGCTTCTACAGCCATAATAGGTTCCATTAATATTGGACTTGCTTGCTTACAAGCAGTTCTTATTGCTCGCGAACCAGCAACTTTAAAGGCAATCTCAGATGAGTCAACATCATGGTAAGATCCATAAACAAGTTCTACCTCAACATCTGGGATAGGGTATCCATGCAAAACACCATTCTTAAGCTGTTCTTGAATGCCAGCATCTACAGCAGGGATGTATTCTCTTGGAATAACTCCACCAACAATCTTATTTATAAATTTATATCCTGCACCTTGCTCTGTAGGTCTTACATTAATTACAACATGACCATATTGACCACGACCACCAGATTGACGAACAAATTTTTCATCAATTTTGTCTACAGATTTTTGTATTGCTTCTCTAAATGAAACCTGAGGTTTACCTACATTAGCATTTACATTGAATTCTCTTTTAAGTCTATCAATAATAATTTCTAAGTGAACTTCACCCATACCTGATATTACTGTTTGACCAGTTTCACTATCAACTTTCACTTTAAAAGTAGGATCTTCTTCACTTAACTTATTCATTCCTTTTGCTAATTGATCTTGATCACTTTTTGAAACGGGTTCAATTGAAACTGCAACTACTGGGTCTGGAAACTCCATTGACTCAAGTGTTACATCACCCTTTTCCGACAATGTATGCCCAGTACGAACATCTTTTAAGCCAATTACTGCTACAATTTCTCCAGCCTTTACTTCTTCTAATTCTTCTCTTTTATTTGCATGCATTTGCAAAATTCTTGAAATTCTTTGTTTATCTCCAGTGTTAGAATCAATACAAAAAGAACCCTTTTTAAGAGTACCAGAGTATACTCTGATATAAGTAAGCTTACCAACGAATGGGTCTGTGGCAATTTTAAATGCAAGAGCTGTGAATGGACCTTCTGTAGAGTTTTTAATATTTATTTTAGTTTCTGGATCGTCAACAGAAGAGCCTTCAATACTTTCTACATCAACAGGAGATGGTAAAAAATCAACTACTGCATCTAACACTCTCTGAACTCCCTTATTCTTAAAAGCTGAACCACATAAAGTTGGAACAAATGCATTCTCTAAACACCCTTTTTTTAGAGCATCTTTAATTTCATCAGGAGTAATTTCTTCTTCATTTAAATACTTTTCCATTAACGCGTCATCAAAACTGGCAACTTCTTCAATTAGAAAGTTTCTCCACTTTTCTGCGTCTGCCAATAACTCTTCTGGGATATCAATATACTCAAATTCAGCGCCTTGACTACTTTCATTGTATTCAATTGCTTTCATATTAGTTAAGTCTACAATACCTCTAAATGTTTCACCTGCACCAATAGGAAGAGCAATAGGAAGAGGGTTAGTACCTAATCGTTTCTTCATAGTATCTATTGCATTATAAAAATCTGCACCAGTTCTATCCATCTTATTAATAAATGCAATTCTAGGTACATTATACTTTGTTGCTTGTCTCCAAACTGTTTCACTTTGAGGCTCTACTCCAGCAACTGCACAAAATACAGCGACGGCTCCATCCAGAACTCTAAGCGATCTTTCAACTTCCATCGTAAAATCTACGTGTCCAGGGGTATCAATAAGATTTACTCGGGTTTTGTCCCAATAAAAAGTTGTAGCAGCTGAAGTAATTGTAATACCTCTTTCTTGTTCCTGCTCCATCCAATCCATAGTGGCAGCGCCATCATGAACTTCACCGATCTTATGTGTTTTTCCTGCATAATAGAGCATTCTTTCAGTAAGAGTTGTTTTACCAGCATCAACATGGGCCATAATTCCAATATTTCTTACAATATTTAAGTCAGCAGACATAGCTATCTTCCTCTCCCAAAGTGAGCAAATGCCTTATTGGCTTCCGCCATACGATGAGTATCTTCTTTCTTTTTAATTGCGTTTCCTTCATTGTTAGAAGCAGAAAGTAGTTCGCCAGCTAGACGATTTGACATGGGACTTCCTGATTTCTTTTTAGCACTATCGATAATCCAATGAGCTGCTAAATAAAATTGTCTTCTATTAGGAACTTCAATAGGGACTTGATAGGTAGCTCCACCAATTCTTTTTGATTTCACTTCGACATGGGGAGCAGCATTGTTTAATGCTTTTTTAAAAACGTCAACAGGATCTTTACTACTTTTTTCTTTTACGATATCAAAAGCATCATAAAGAATTTTTTCAGCAATACCTTTTTTTCCACCAACAAGTAAGTAGTTCATAAACTTTGAGACTTGTAAGTCATTAAATTTTGGATCTGGATTAATAGATCTTTTTTCTGGTCTTCTTCTTCTCATATTTAACTTTTAGGTTTCTTTGCACCGTAACGTGATCTACTTGTTTTTCTGTCATTCACTCCTGCAGTGTCTAATGAACCACGTACAATATGATAACGAACACCAGGAAGGTCTTTAACTCTACCACCTTCTATTAATACAATTGAGTGCTCTTGTAAATTATGACCTTCTCCAGGGATATATGCATTTGCTTCTATTCCATTGGTCAATCTAACTCTAGCTACTTTTCTTAATGCAGAATTAGGTTTTTTAGGCGTAGTGGTATATACTCGAGTACATACACCTCTTTTTTGAGGGCTGTTCTCAAGAGCTCTACTGGCAGATTTTTTAACAATCTTTTTTCTGCTCTTTCTAATCAACTGATTTACTGTTGGCATAAATTATTTTTCCTCTAATAAGTTTAAAAGCACCGGTGAATATATTGTTATAAGATGGAAGAATCAAACGTTTTCTCGAACGCGTAGAAAGTATATATTTTGTTGAAAATATTTAAAAGAGATTTAGGAAGAAGATCTAATGATCTTCTTCCTGATTTTCTTGCTCAATTTGAATAGATTGTAATCCAGGAAAACCTGTTCCAGCAGGTATTAATCGTCCTAATGCAACATTTTCCTTTAAACCTAATAGATGGTCAGTCTTTGATGCAGTTGCTGCATCTGTTAATACTCTAGTTGTTTCTTGGAAAGAAGCAGCAGAAATAAAACTAGTAGTATTAAGCGAAGACTGTGTAATTCCCATTAAGATTGGTTCAAACGTAGCTGACCTTGCTTTATGGAATTTTACTAATGTTTTATCTTTAGTCTTAAACTCTTTATTTAGTTCCTTTACTTCATTTTGAGAAATCATTATACCAACTTCTAAATTTGAATCTCCTGACTCATCAATAACAACCATACCTTTCATATAGTCGTTATCATTAAATAGAGTGGTCTTGTCTAATCTTTCACCTGGAAGATATGTAGTATCTCCTGGATCACTAATAATGACCTTTTTCATCATTTGATTAACAATAACCTCAATATGCTTATCATTGATTCCTACGCCTTGCAATCTGTAAACTTCTTGAATTTCATTAACCAAATACTCTCTTACAGCATTTGGACCAAGAATAGTCAAGATATCTGACGGAGAAATTGCTCCTTCACATAATGCAGTTCCAGCAGTTATGAAATCTCCTTCATGAACAACTACATGTTTTCCATAAGGAATCTTATATACAATTGATTTTCCTGCAGTAGGAGTGACTGAAACTTTTCTTACACCTCGTTTAATTTCACCAAACTCTACTATACCATTAATTTCACTAACAACGGCAGGGTTAGCAGGTTTTCTTGCTTCAAATAGCTCAGCTACCCTTGGAAGACCACCGGTAATATCTCTAGACTTACCAACCTCTTTTTGAATTTTTACTAAGGTTTGACCTTGAGTAACATCCTGTCCATCATTGACAACTAAAGTAGCTTTTACTGGAAGAATAGTTCCACCAGATAAAATATCGCCATCTTTACTATAAATTTCAATTTGGGGACTAAGCCTTCTATCTTTGGATTCAGTAACAACTTTTTGTTTTTTACCGCCATCAACTGCTTCTTCTTGATATGTATCACCTTCAATGAAATCTTTCATTTTGATAACACCAGATTGTCTAGCTAAAATTAAATCTGTGTAGGGATCCCATGAGAAAAGAATTTGGCCTTTCTTTATTTTAGCACCATCCGATATATTGACGTTAGCTCCATAAGGGACATTATACTCTTCAAGTATGTTATCTTTTGCGTCAATGATGTGTAATTTTGAATTTCTTGTTAAACATCTAACTACTTCTTCGCCATCCTCATCAATGCTGTTGGCTGATTGGTAGTCTTCATTGAATTTTGCCTTACCATTATGCCTAGATTTCATATCAGATTCTTCAACGATTCTTGTTGCTGTTCCTCCAATGTGGAATGTTCTTAATGTAAGCTGAGTACCTGGCTCTCCAATACTTTGGGCTGCAATAATACCTACAGCTGTACCGGTTGTAACAAGTTCTCTTCTTGTTAAATCCCAACCGTAACATTTTGCACATACACCTCTTCTAGACTCACAAGTAAGAATAGATCTAATTTTAACAGTTGTAAAATTATTATTTACTACAAGATCGGCTTTTTCTTCATCAAAAATTTCACCCGCTTTAATAACTGTTTTACCATCTACAACAATTTTTTCAGATGACGTTCTTCCAAGAATTCTTTCAGATAAGGATTCAACTACCTCTTCTCCTTCTTTTAAATCTGAAACTGTAATTCCATTGATTGTACCACAATCAAATTCTGAAATCACAACATCTTGTGCAACATCAACCAATCTTCTTGTTAAATATCCAGCATCTGCTGTTTTAAGAGCTGTATCAGCTAAACCTTTTCTTGCTCCGTGAGTAGATATGAAGTACTCCATTACAGATAAACCTTCTTTAAAGTTTGACTGAATTGGACTTTCAATAATTTCTCCACCACCAATCATAGATTTTCTTGGTTTTGCCATTAAACCTCTCATACCAGCCAACTGCTTTATTTGGTCACCACTACCTCTAGCGCCAGAATCTGCCATCATGTATACAGAATTAAATCCTTCTTCATCAGACTTTAAACCCTTCATCATTTCAGCAGCTATATCGCTTGTTGCTTTTGTCCAAACATCAATAACCTTATTATATCTTTCACCTTCTGTTAAGATGTGTCGATTAAATCTGCCTTGAATCTTCTCTACTTCTTTTTCTGCGCCACCTATGATATCATGCTTTTCATCTGGAATAAGAATATCGCTAATAGAAATTGATATTCCACTTTTAGTAGCTGTTTTGAACCCAATATCCTTAAGATCATCTAAAAGTTTAACAGTTTTGTCATTACCAGCTTTTACGAAAGATTCACCAATAATAAAACTTAACCTTTTCTTTGAAATCATTTCATCATAATAACCTAACTCATCTGGAACAATAGAGTTAAAAATAGCACGGCCTGCGGTTGTATTTTTGTGCCATTCACCATTATGTCTAACATTCACAATAGCATGAAGTCCTACTTTATCATTGTCATATGCCATTTTCACTTCATCTATAGATCCAAACATTTTACCTTCACCTTTTTGACCAGATCTTTCTCTAGTTAAATAGTAACAACCAAGAATCATGTCTTGTGAGGGCAACGTAATTGGTTTTCCACTAGCAGGATGTAATACATTCTGACTAGCCATCATTAGTATTCTAGCTTCTAATTGAGCTGGAACAGATAGAGGTACATGAACTGCCATTTGGTCACCATCAAAGTCAGCATTAAATGCTGAACAAACCAGAGGATGAACTCTAATTGCTTTACCATCAATCAAAATTGGCTGGAAAGCTATGATACCCAACCTATGAAGGGTTGGAGCTCTGTTCAATAATACAGGGTGGTCTTTTACAACAGTTTCTAAAATTTCGTATACAAAAGACTCTTTATTTTCAATCATTAGCTTGGCACTTCTAGGTGTTGCAGCTAAATCTCTTCTAATCAGTTCTCTTATTAAGTGAGGCTTAAAAAGCTCTAATGCCATATTCTTTGGAATACCACATTCAGTCATTTTTAGTTCAGGACCAACAACAATAACCGATCTACCAGAATAGTCAACTCTCTTACCAAGAAGATTTTGTCTAAATCTACCTTGCTTACCTCTTAACATATCTGATATTGACTTTAGAGGTCTTTTAGAACCACTTCTAATTGCAGTTTTTCTTTTTGTATTATCAAAAAGTGCATCAACAGATTCTTGGAGCATTCTTTTTTCATTTCTTAAGATTACTTCAGGTGCTTGAATATCCATTAACTGTTTTAAACGATTATTTCTAATAATAATTCTGCGATAAAGATCATTTAAATCACTAGCAGCAAATCTTCCACCCTCAAGCGGAACTAAAGGTCTTAGCTCAGGTGGCATAACAGGAAGAATTGAAACAATCATCCATTCAGGTTTATTATTTCTATCTCTAGCAAAATCTTTTACTACCTTTAATCTTTTTAAGGCGTCTTCTTTCTTCTGTTTTGAATTTGTTGTAGTACTTATTAATTCTAGTTCATTCTTAAGTTCTAATAAATCCATTTCAGCTAATCCATCTTTAATGGCTTCTCCGCCCATTGCTGCATAGAAATGTGATTCTTCTTCTCTTTCCTCTTGTGAAGAGGCTTCATAACCAAATTCTGATTCTAACTTTAAGTACTCTTCTTCATCTATTAAATCAAATCTTTTGTAATCGCTTTTACCAGGATTGATAACTAAATAATTTTCATAATAAATTACACTCTCTAATTGCTTAGCACTTTTACCTAATATATAACTAAGCTTACTTGGTATAGATTTAAGAAACCAAATATGTACTACTGGAACAGCCAAAGTAATATGACCCATTCTATTTCTACGAACTTTCTTAGTAGTAACCTCTACGCCACATCTATCACAGATAATGCCTCTATATCTAATACCTTTATATTTACCACAATGACATTCAAAATCTTTTACAGGTCCAAAGATTTTCTCGCAGAATAAACCATCTTTTTCCGGTTTGTAAGAACGGTAGTTAATTGTTTCAGGCTTTAGTACTTCCCCAAAAGATCCTTCAAGAATCTTTTCAGGTGAAGCCAGTTTAAGTGAAATGCTATTATTTGCTTTATACATTTATTTTTTTTCCTTTAATCTAAAGTTATGTCCAATCCAAGACCTTGAATTTCTTTCATGAATACATTGAAAGCTTCTGGTGTCGTTGGATCAGGTAAATCTTCTCCCTTTACAAGCGCACTGTAGACTTTTGATCTACCTTCAATATCATCTGATTTGATTGTTAAGATTTCTCTTAAAATATGAGCAGCACCATAGGCTTGAAGTGCCCATACTTCCATCTCACCAAATCTTTGTCCTCCAAACTGTGCTTTTCCTCCTAAAGGCTGTTGCGTAACTAATGAGTACGGTCCAGTTGATCTAGCATGCATTTTATCGTCAACCATATGGAATAACTTCATGATATACATGTAACCTACTAATACTGGATTATCAATTTTTTCTCCTGTTAAGCCATCATATAACGTCACTTTACCAGTACTTGGCAAACCAGCTTCTTTCATTTTTGCTGCAACTTCATCAGGTGTTGCACCATTGAAAACGGGAGTTTCATACTTTTCATCAAGTAGTTTTCCTGCCCACCCTAGCATAGTTTCATATAATTGACCCAAGTTCATCCTAGAAGGAACACCCATAGGATTCAAACAAATATCTACCGGAGTACCATCTTCTAAATAAGGCATATTTTCTTCTGGAACTATTGTTGCAATTACTCCTTTATTACCATGCCTTCCAGCCATCTTATCTCCAATTGATACTTTTCTTTTATTAGCAACATACACTTTTGCTAATTTTAAAATACCAGGTTGAAGTTGGTCACCTTCTTTTAACTTGAAAATACTTGATTCTAATTCTGTATCAAGGTCAGCAAGAGTCGTATTAAAGGCGTTTAGGATATTAACAATTTTTTCCCAAGTTTTTTCTCCTGAAATCCATGGCTCTTTGGTAGAAAATAGCTCAAAGTTAAAAGTATCTAATTTCTTTAACGTTAATTTCGTTCCCTTCTTTACAAGGACCTTACTATCTCTGTTTGCTTTAATACCTAGAGTTATCTTATCGCTTAAGACTGACTTAATTAAATTATCTCTAGTAGTTCTTAAGGCTCTTTCTTCTTCTCTCTTATTTTTCTGTAACTCTTTAATTTGTGCATTAACTTCTGCGCGAGATTGTTTTGATGTTTTTTCATATAGATTAGTCTTAATAACTACACCTTTTACACCAGGCTCAGCCTTTTTTGAAGCATCTTTAACGTCACCTGCTTTTTCTCCAAAAATTGCTCTTAAAAGTTTTTCTTCTGGAGAAGGGTCTGTTTCACCTTTGGGAGTTACTTTACCAATTAAAATATCATCCTCATTAACAATAGCTCCAACTCTAATCAGACCGTCTTCGTCTAATTGAGATGTTGCTTCTTCGCTTACATTAGGAATTTCTGGAGTTAACTCTTCTTCTCCTCTTTTTGTATCTCTAACTTCTAGTTCAATCTCATTTACATGAATAGATGTAAAAACGTCATCTCTAACAAGTCTTTCATTGATTACAATAGCATCCTCAAAATTGTATCCATTCCAAGGCATCAATGCTACTAAAACATTCTTACCAAGAGCTAATTCACCATTTTCAGTAGAAGCTCCATCAGCTATTACTTGCCCTTTTTCAACTTTATCTCCAGCCTTAACAATAACTTTTTGATTGTAGCAAGTGTTCTGATTTGATCTGGCATATTTAATTAAGTCTACTGTGCAAAGATTTGCATCTTTTTTCAACAGAGTACTGTCAGGATAATTTTTATCTTTAATTATTACCTTATTGGAATCAACATGCATAACAGTACCAGAAACAGGAGAAAGTAATACAGATTTAGAATCTCTGGCTACTTTTCTTTCCATTCCCGTCGCAACAATTGGTGACTCTGTTTTTAATAATGGCACAGATTGACGTTGCATATTTGAACCCATCAATGCCCTATTAGCATCATCATGCTCAACAAAAGGAATAAGAGCCGCTGCAACACTTAAAATTTGATTTGGCACAATATCTGTGAAATGAACACTATCTGGATCAACAATCGGGAAATCACCTTTAGACCTAACTCGAACTTTAGGATCATTTATTTTATTTTTACTGTCAGTACTTAATCCCGATTGGGCAATATTTGTTCTATCTTCATCATCAGCTGAAAGGTACTTAAATTCTTCTTTTACAACCTGATTATCTACAACTCTGTAAGGAGCTTCAATGAATCCATGTCTATTAATTTTAGCCATCAAAGCAAGTGATGATATCAAACCTATATTCGGACCCTCAGGAGTTTCAATTGGACACAATCTACCATAGTGAGTATAGTGAACATCTCGAACTTCAAAACCAGCTCTTTCTCTTGAAAGACCTCCTGGTCCTAGAGAAGAAATTCTTCTTTTATGAGTAATTTCAGCTAAAGGATTTGTTTGATCTCCAAACTGAGATAATTGACTAGTTCCAAAAAAAGTGTTAATTACAGTAGTAACCAATCTAGAATTAATCAAATCTTGAGGAGTAATTGTTTCTGACTCTCTAAGATTCATTCTTTCATAAACTGTTCGAACCATTCTAGCTAAAGCAGAGTTAAATTGTACTTTAAGTTGCTCTCCAACAGTTCTAACTCTTCTATTTCCTAGATGGTCAATATCATCTGGTGACTTCAACCCTTTTCTCATTAATATCAAATACTTAATGGTAATAAGAAAATCATCATGTGTTAATACAGAATCTTTGCCTTTATTGTCCAAATTGAACTGTTTATCTAAACGATATCTCCCTACTTGTCCTAAATCATATTTTTTAGGAGAAAAGAACATTCTGTCAATAAATTTTTGAGCAGATTCAGGGCTAGGAGCATCACTACCTCTCAAGAGATAGTATACTTTTAATAGTGCTTCTTCAGTAGATTTTGTAGGATCTTTTTTAATAGTATTGTTTAACATCATACTATCAATGTTATTTCTCACATCAACGAGTTTAATTGTTTTGGTTTTATTATTTTTTAAAGCACTTACAATTGTTTCATTTAGTTCTCTTCCAGCTTCAACTACTAATTCACCAGTTTCCATATCTATTGTATCTTCTACAGTAATATAGTCGGTTAGGTTGTCTGTTTTTATTTTAGAAGGATCTATATCAAGTACTAAATCAAATGCATTATAAATATCTTCGTCAGTACTAAAACCAAGGGATCTTAATAAAAGAGTTGCTGGAAACTTTCTTTTTCTATCAATAATAGTAAATAATATATCATTGATATCTGTTGTGAAGTCAATCCATGAACCTCTTATTGGAATAATTCTAGCATTGTATAGTTTTGCACCGTTTGGATGAAATTTTTGATCAAAGAAGGCACCAGGAGATCTTTGTAATTGCGTAACAACAGTTCTCTCTGCTCCATTAATGATAAAAGTTCCTTTGTCTGTCATATATGGCATATTACCAAAATAAACATCCTGGTCTATTACCTGAGCAAATTTTTTCTTATCTTTTTCGTCAGTAATCTTAAGACGTAATTTTACACTTAGTGGTACATTGTAAGTGATACCACGATCTGAACATTCTCTAGGGGTATACCTAGGTTTTCCAATCGTATAGCTTTTATATTCAAGTATATAATTTTCATGATTATCCTGTAACGGAAAGATTGAAGCAAATGCTTCATGTAAACCAAACATTAATCTGTCTTTCGGTTTAACACCTTCCTGTAAAAAGTCATGAAAAGAACCTACCTGTAAATCGAGAAGATCTGGTAGCTCTACGGCTGTTTTTATTTTTTCAAAATTATGTCTGTTATTCAACTTATCTAAATTCAAGATAGCTATTCCTCCAAAAAATTGGTTAATTAATATATATTTTTATATTATTGTAATTCTACTGAAGCTCCGGCTTCCTCAAGTTGAGACTTCAAACCCTCTGCCTCATCTTTAGCAACGCCTTCTTTCACAGCTTTAGGAGCAGAATCAACCAACTCTTTAGCTTCCTTAAGTCCTAAACTAGTTATCTCTCTAACAACTTTAATAACAGCAATTTTAGATTGACCTGCAGCTGTTAAAACTACATTAAAATCGCTTTTTTCAGCGGCATCGCCAGCAGCATCTCCACCGGCAGCTCCTGCGGCTGCGGCAACAGGTACAGCTGCTGTTACGCCAAATTTCTCTTCAATATCTTTGACCAGCTCAGATACTTCTATCATATTTGCTTCTTCAAGATATTTTAAAACATCTTCTCTTTTGATACTCATTTTAACTACCCTTCTTTCTTTGAGTTTAATTGTTCAAGTGCTCCTAATAAGCCAGAAACAGGACTCCCTAAAGTGCTGCTCAGTTTTGCCATTGGGGAATTTAACATTCCAACCAATTTAGATAAAAGTTGATCTTTTGATGGAAGATTAGCTATTCTTTCAAACTCATTTGCATCGAATACTTCTCCATCTAAAATCATACCTTTCACTGAAGGCTTATCAAAATCTTTTAAAAAATCTTTAATTACTTGTGCTGGATTAGTTGGATCTTCATAACTAACGGCCATTGCTGTTGGTCCTTTTAAGAAATCATCAATTCCTGACATTCCAGCCTCTTTAGCGGCTAGCTTAATTAAAGTATTTTTTGCTATTGTGAATTCAACATCTTTCATCACAAATTCTTTTCTTAGCTGAGTGATGCTAACAACATCTAAACCTAAATAGTCAGTAAAATATACTGCCTTAGCTTTTTCAAGTTTATCGCTCAACGATTTAACTGCATTTATATTTTTTGTACTTGGCATAATTATTCAGTTCCTATCTTAATACCTGGACCTAATGTCGAGGAAATACTAATTGAATTTAAATATTTACCCTTAAAAGAATTTGGTTTTGCAGACATTAATGCAGAACGAAGAGTTTCAAAATTATCTTTCAGCTCTTGCTCGGAAAAAGATGTTTTTCCGATTGAGGACTGTAAAATTCCATTTTTCTCAACCCTAGCATCTAATTTACCTGCTTTTAATTCTTTAATTGCTTTAGCTACATCATTTGTAACTGTACCTGATTTGGGATTAGGCATTAACCCTTTAGGACCTAGCACCTTACCAAGCTTACCTAACTGTGCCATTAGGTCAGGAGTAACTACTATCTTATCAACATCTGTCCATCCTGATTTAATTTTTTCTAAAAATTCTTCGTTACCTACAAAATCTGCTCCAGCTTCTTTCGCTTCTGCTTCTTTTTCCGAATTTACTATTGCTAAAACTGAAACATTTCGTCCAATACCATGAGGTAAAATTAAACTCAATCTGATATTTTCCTCAGCATGTCTAGGATCAACGCCTAAATTAAATGCTACATCTACAGACTCGGCAAAAGAAGGTCTTTTAAGTTCCATTAATAGGGACATTGCCTCATCGATGCCATATGACTTGGAAGTATCTAATTTTTCTGAAACTGATTTTGCAAACTTCGTATTTTTCATCTATCTACCTCAATTCCCATACTTACAGCAGTACCAGCTATCATTTCAGCTGCATGGTCTAATGTGTGAGCATTCAAATCCTTCATTTTCATTTCAGCAATTTTTTTACACTGAGCTATTGATATAGATCCTACTTTATCTTTATTAGGCTCTTGAGAACCTTTTTTCATATTTAATTCTTTCATAATCAAAGTGGATGCGGGTGGAGATTTTGTTTCAAAAGTAAAAGATCTATCTTTATAGACTGTTATAATTACAGGAGTTAACATTCCTTGTAATTCTTTTGTCTTCTCATTAAAAGCATTACAAAAATCCATAATATTGACACCATGCTGACCTAAAGCAGGTCCAACTGGTGGTGCAGGATTTGCTTGTCCAGCTGCAATTTGTAATTTAATAAGTCCTGTTTTTTCTTTTTCTGCCATTTTTAATTCTCTATTAGTATTTGATTAAAGCTTAATTCAATTGGTGTTGGACGACCAAAAATATTGACATTTACTTTAATTCTATTTTTATCGTTAATCTCTTGAATAAGACCATTAAAGTCTTTGAATGGTCCATCAATTACTTTTACAGAATCTCCAACTTTGAATGGTATTTCTTCCATTACTTCAACTGAATCATCGTCTGCATCAAAAGAACCTATAATTCTTTTGATTTCAGCATCATTTAAGGACTGAGGACTACCTTTAGGTCCAACAAAGCTCATTACACCATCAATGCCTTCTATAAAAAATTTTGTTTCGTTATTCATTTCCATTTTCATCAAAATGTATCCCGGAAAAAATACTTTTTTCTTTACCTGTTTTTTTCCATTTTTAATATCTACAACATTTTCAGTTGGTATCAAAATATCTTCAACATTTTCTGCTATATCTTTTTCATATTCAAGTTCGCGGAAAATATTATTTTTAATTTTTTCCTCTTTGCCTGACATGACTCTTAAACTATACCAATTCATAATACTGTTCTCACTAATTTTTGAATTACCCAATCAACTCCAAATAAAAACAATGCAAACATTAAGAAAAAAATAATAATAAGATAGGTTGATCCTCTTAATTCAGAGTAGCTTGGCCAAGAAACTTTATTCATTTCTAGGTATACTTGATTTAAAAAATCTTTTACCGCTTTCAACATACTTTTCCCTTTTTGCAGGTGAGGCAGGAATTGAACCCGCAACCCCCGGTTTTGGAGACCGATGCTCTACCAATTGAGCTACTCACCTATTTGCTATTTTATTTTATTTCTTTAAAAAGAACATGCTTGCGAGCTACAGGGTCAAACTTTTTATATTCAAGTTTATCAGGATGTTTACTCTTATTTTTAGTAACAGTATAACGGTATCCTGTCCCTGCAGAACTCTCAAGTCTTACAATTGCTCTTTTACTATTGCCTGCCATATTTTAGCTTTCAATAGCAGTAACGACGCCAGCCCCTACTGTATGTCCACCCTCTCTAATAGCAAACCTTAGCTCTTGATTCATAGCAATCGGTGTAATTAGTTCAACTGACATCTCAACATTATCTCCAGGCATAACCATTTCAGTACCCTCTGGCAATGTAACTACTCCAGTTACATCTGTTGTTCTAAAATAGAACTGAGGTCTATAGTTATTAAAGAATGGAGTATGTCTTCCGCCTTCTTCTTTTTTCAAAACATATACATTTGCTTTGAACTTGGTGTGAGGAGTGATTGAACCTTTGGCAGCTGCAACCATACCTCTTTTTAAATCATCTTTTTCAATACCTCTCATTAAAAGACCAGCATTATCTCCTGCTTCTCCTTCATTGAGTGTTTTTTGGAACATTTCTACTCCTGTAATTGTAGTAGTCATGTCAGAACCCATACCAATAAGTTCAACTTCGTCACCGACTTTGATCTTACCTGATTCAATTCTTCCAGTTCCAACAGTTCCTCTACCTGTAATACTAAATACATCTTCAACAGGCATCAAGAACGGCTTATCAAGTGCTCTTTCTGGCTGAGGAATAAAACTATCACAAGCGTCCATCAATTCAGTAATACATTTTGTTGCTTCTGCATCACCACGATTTTCAAGCGCTTTCAAAGCACTTCCCTTGATAATTGGAGTATTATCTCCATCAAATTTGTATTCACTCAATAGATCTCTAAGTTCCATTTCTACTAACTCTAAAAGCTCTTCATCATCTACCTGATCTACTTTGTTCATAAAAACAACTAGACTAGGAACATTTACCTGACGAGCTAAAAGCACGTGTTCACGAGTTTGAGGCATAGGACCATCTGCAGCACTAACCACAAGGATACCACCATCCATCTGCGCAGCACCAGTAATCATATTTTTAATATAGTCGGCGTGACCAGGACAGTCAACGTGGGCATAGTGACGATTAGCAGTCTCATACTCAACGTGAGCTGTTTGAATTGTAATACCTCTTTCTTTTTCCTCAGGTGCATTATCAATAGTGTCAAAATCACGTTGTTCAGCTAACCCTAAATCAGCTTGGGTTTGTGTAATAGCTGCTGTTAACGTTGTTTTACCATGATCAACGTGACCAATAGTACCAATATTACAGTGAGGCTTATTTCTTTCAAATACTTCTTTAGCCATTTTTTACTCTCCTCTTTTTTTTAATCAAAATTAAAATCTTCTTTTTTTGAGCCTACGACCGGGATTGAACCGGTGACCTCTTCGTTAC
>CENP01214581.1_pt1 | contig 43806 bp, 36 predicted proteins | sample 361281 | NCBI WGS metagenome assembly CENP01 (sample SAMEA2591122, study PRJEB7988) | marine metagenome | biome: marine biome (ENVO:00000447); feature: deep chlorophyll maximum layer (ENVO:xxxxxxxx); material: saline water (ENVO:00002010), including plankton (ENVO:xxxxxxxx) | depth 70 m
GTCGTGGATTGTATCCAATCAGAAAACTTTTTTTGATCTGGGTTAATTTTATTATCGGATGCGGCAGCATTTTTTTCCCATTGTTTCATCGTTTTTTTGGGAAGTAATTTAAAACTCTCTCGCCAGAAAGATTCCTTAAAGATTTTATAGATAGGCACCTTATAAATTGACAATGTAGGCACCTGATAGGCCTCGTATTTTTTAATGCTATCCAAAATGGAATGGTAAGCCTCTAACGATAAATGATCAACCGCGAATTGTTTTTGAGCGCGGTGAATATTTCCCCTTAATTCCCTGCCAGACAACGATGACTTATTCAGTAACATTTTCCTTCGTTGCAGCAACATCGAATCACTGTTTTTTACCGCTTCTAATTCAAGGTTTTTAATGTGTTCCAAACTATTTAAGCCCAATGAAATCGCATGTGTGATTTTCATACTCAATGGAACATGCCCCGCCAACCTCAGATTCTCTCGAGCTGCAATCGCTGCTATGGCTTCAAATTGCTTTGGACTTAACATTTCATAAGCTTTGAGAAAATCTACCCCTCGGGCTACCAATCGCTCTGTTTCAGCAACACTCTCAGAAACCGTTCTCGTTCGGATTGAAAGTTCTGGAAGAACGGAACCATTGTAAACATTAAAATACCCATCAATTAAAGGACCTGCAATTTTTATCCTTGGGTATGTTTTGGGGTGATTTAAGGAATTTTGGCGTATGCTATCCACGTATAAAAAAGCTCCTCCTGTATCACGTACACTTGTTATGCCTGAACTGAGAAATAACTCAGGCATATGCAATGCCAATTCGCGATCAAAATAAAAGTGAACATGACTGTCCCACAAACCAGGAATCAAGAACCTGTTGCTGCCGTCAATGATATTGTTCTTTCGAGACATCCTCAAATCCTCTTGTTTTCCAATTCGGAAAATTTTATTTCCTTTCACCACTACATTCATCCCTTCCAACAAACCATCTAAAGGGTCGACAACATTAACATTTTCTAGGCAATAGGCATCTTCAAAATAAAGTTCTTCCTGACAAGAAAACAAGAGAGTTACCAATAATAATCCACAAAATGCAAACTTTCTAAAAACCAATTTCATATCCAAATATAACAATATCCCGAGTTTTATTTTTAATCCCTTCATTTCCATCAAATTGGATTCAAAACAGCATTTTGGTGGGTATGATAGCATGGGTCATTCGCTATCTACTATTTGCCTATGGCAATGTAGGAGAAAAAACATTCATTCTAATAATCGGCATTCCTTTTCTCGGAATTTGCTAAGATTTTTTTTGTATGATGCCAAATCTACACTACACTGACTTTAATGCTGGTGTAAAAGTAAAAGTTATGGACAGGGACTTTTTACTTTCTCGACTTATGGTGTGGGGATACTCATAGGATTTTGGACTAAAGGTAAAATCTCTGATTTTGTTATATTAGTGCGGAGGGTAAAACTGGAACATGATCTAGAAGTTTCCTGCTCCGAGTGCTTCGGGCGTATTTGTTCTTTTTTACTCATTTTTACAAATGGAAAAATAAATTTCAAAGATTAAAGCTATCTCATACATACATCTAACTAATATAGATGTACTATTTTTAGAGAATGAAATTATACAAAAAAGGAAGTGATATAATAATCCAAAACGGAGAAAACCTGTACCATTTGGAAAACCAAGATTGGGATAAATTCATCAATGATGATGGCTTATACAAAAAAATGCAAGCGAATATAATCGGGGCTCCTACTGTAGAAGTTGCAAAACTCCATGGGGTAGATGCTCCTATTGATGGTCAGGAGTTGTGGGCAAGTGGCGTCACCTACTACATTAGTAAAAAAGGTAGAGAAGAAGAATCCAAACAAACAGGAGGTTCTATTTTTTACACCAAAGTATATGATGCCCCTAGGCCAGAGTTGTTTTTCAAAGCCTCAAAAAATAGAATTTCGGGATCAGGAGAAGCGGTTAGAATCCGAAGAGATTCCTCTTGGAATGTACCCGAACCAGAATGGACACTTTTAGTTACCTCAAACGCGAAAATAGTTGGATACACAATTGGTAACGACATGAGCTCACGGGATATAGAAGGACAAAACCCCCTTTACCTCCCACAGGCCAAAACCTATGATGGGTGTGCTGGACTCGGACCCTGTATCTATGTACCCCAAAATCCTTTGGAGTGGCCTTTTGAGATTCATCTTTTCATCGAAAGGGCAGGAAATATTATTTTTCAAGAAAGTATTTCTACCGATCAAATGAAAAGAAAACCACAGGAACTGGTAGACTACCTCTTTAGAGAGAACTCTTTCCCAAAAGGAGCCTTTCTCATGACTGGAACAGGTATCGTTCCCCCACCAGACTTTACATTGGATGTGGGAGATATCATAAGTATCGAAATTGAAAAAATAGGAATATTAACCAACCCCGTTAACTAATTTTTTTACCATGGAAATTATAGGAAAAAATTTTATTGGAAATGAATTATCCGCAGAGGGAAATTTAAACTACAAGACTTTTAATCCCGCTAAAAACATTGAGAATGAAACGGTTTTTATAGATGCTACTATATCGGAATTGGATAAAGCATTGTCCTTGGCCGAATCTGCCTTTCCTATCTACAGCGAAATGCCAGGGGCTCAAAGAGCCTCTTTCTTAAACACTATTGCCGATGAAATTTTAAACTTGGGCGATGATTTGATTGATATCTATTGTCGGGAAACAGGCTTACCTTCCGGAAGAGCAATGGGAGAAAGGGGAAGGACTATTTTTCAACTTCATTTGTTTGCAAAAATGATAGTAAAGGAGGATTGGAGAAATAACATTTCCGAAGAAGCATTGCCCGACAGAACTCCTCAACCCAAACCCAGTTTGAAAAAAACTCACATTCCTCTAGGTCCAATTGCTGTTTTTGGAGCTAGTAATTTTCCTTTAGCCTATTCTACCGCAGGAGGAGATACCGCCAGTGCACTTGCAGCTGGGTGTCCTGTGATCGTCAAATCCCACCCTATGCACAGCGGAACTGGTGCATTGGTAGTTACTGCTATACTCAAAGCGGCGGAAAAGACAGGAATGCCCGAAGGGGTTTTTTCTAACCTTAATTCAAAGTCTTACGAATTGTCTCACACATTGGTAAAGCATCCCAAGTTAAAAGGCGTTGGTTTTACAGGAAGTTTCTCAGGTGGCAGTGCCCTGCAAGAAACCGTTTGGAATAGAGAGGAGCCCATCCCCTTCTTTGCGGAAATGGGTAGTATCAACCCCATTGCAATTATGCCAGGGGCAATAGATGAAAAATTCAATGAAGTAGCTCAAAAAATAGCTACTTCAATTGTCCTTGGAGTAGGGCAGTTTTGTACCCAACCTGGACTGATATTGGCTTTGGAGGGAGGCAAGACAGATTCATTCATAAAAGAATTGGAAGGTAAATTGGCCCTAACAGGTCAACAGTGTATGATCCACCCAAATCTGAAAAAAAATTATGTCCATCAAAGTAATAAACTCTATAGTCTTAAAAAAACTATTGGAATCAAAAAGAATAACGATCAATCAGAAGACACTCTTGTTCTTCCAAAACTCTCGATTATTTCGGGGGTTCAGTTTTTGTCAAATCCCCAGTACCAAGAAGAAGTTTTTGGTCCTTTTTCATTAATTGTAAAGTGTAAAAACTTAAAAGAATTAGAAAAGGTTGCAGCCGCTTTAAGGGGTCAACTTACTGCGAGTATTTTTGCTCAACCCTCTGATTATGATAGAATAGATTCATTGATTCAGACTTTCAAATCCAAAGTAGGAAGATTCCTCTTCAATGATGTACCCACAGGTGTTGAAGTATCTGCGGCCATGACCCATGGAGGTCCTTTTCCAGCCTCCTCAGACAGTAGGTACTCCGCTGTAGGTCACGGATCAATATACAGGTGGGTACGACCTATTACCTATCAAAATTGGCCAGAGGAATTGTCTTACAAACTTTTCTGATTTTAGTCATCTCACTTATATAAGAACGTGAGTTTTAGTTAACATGTTTGGGAATAGCAGATCCATGAGGGTCTACATCTCGGGCTCCGAGTATCTTCTGGATTCGTTTAAAAAATTTAGCGTTTGTAATGTGCTCCACCTCCTCCGCAATCTCATGGACTTCATCAAGTTCAAAATTCATTTTTTCAACCAAATAAAGTTCAATTAATCTGTGTTTGTATATGATTTCAGAGGCCTTTTTCCGCCCTAAAGAAGAAAGAAGTATAGGCTTATAAGGCTGGCTGTCAATCATATCCATAATAACTAATTTTTTTATCATATTAGATACCGTTGATTTGCTCACACCAAAAGTTCGACTGAGTGAGGTCACAGTAACCGTCTGACCTTTTTCTTCCATCTTATAGATGGTTTTAAGGTAATTTTCTTTTTCTATCGTTTTTTTCATAAAAGTGTTTTGCAGTACAAAACTAATAAATTAGTTTTGCAGACTAAAACAATTTGGTGCTATTACGTTTCTTATTTATTTTATTTTCAATTCAATTCGCCTTTTCACAAGACCACCTTTTAAAAGGGAGCGTCTACGCTGAAGGGCAGCCCCTCACATCAGCCTCTATTTTCTTTAAGGGGACAAATCTAGGAACCAGCACCGATATCAATGGTCAATTTTCTATCTACTTTTCAAATATAAAAAACCCAGAGTTGGTAGTCTCCTATTTAGGTTATAAATCAAAAACAATAAAAATCAGCTCTGAGACTACCGACCTTGGAATGATAATATTAGAATTGAATAATAAACTAGAGGAAGTGGTGATTTCCGGAACTCTAAAACCAATTTCCAAAAGTGAGAGCCCTGTTCCAGTAGAGGTATACGGACAAACTTTCTTTAAAGCCAATCCTAACGCCTCTATTTTTGAAGCCTTGGACAATATAAATGGCGTTAGACCACAACTTAATTGTAGTGTTTGTAATACAGGAAATATTCTCATCAATGGTCAGGAAGGAGCTTACACCATGATACTGATTGACGGTTTACCCATTGTCAGTGGTTTATCTACTGTCTATGGATTGTCTGGCATCCCCCAAGCTTTGATCGAACGCGTGGAAATTGTTAAAGGACCTGCCTCTACCCTTTTTGGATCTGAAGCCATGGGGGGAGTTATCAATTTGATTACTAAACTACCAGAAAACACCTCCGTATTTTCTGCAGATTCTTTTGTGTCGGGTTGGGGAGAGGTCAATACAGATTTATCATACAAATACCGACTGAACCGCATGACCACAGGCTTATTGGGGATTAACTACTTCAACTATTCCAATCCAATAGATAACAATAAAGACGGCTTTACCGACTTGACGTTACAGGATCGAATTTCTGTCTTCAATAAGATTACCTTGATTAATAAATTTTCTATAGCTGCCCATTATGTATATGAGGAACGATGGGGAGGTGAAATGAATTGGTTACCTATTCACCGTGGGGGTGACACCATCTACGGAGAAAGTATATACACCAGTAGATTTGAACTTTTTGGAAAATATAACTTCAATCCAAATCTTTCACTCCAATTCAGTTTTAACGATCACTATCAAAATTCAGCTTATGGAACAACCCTTTTCAATGCAGATCAGACTGTTACTTTTGGTCAAATAGTTTGGATAAAAAACTTTAAAAAGAATGAATTGACACTCGGGATGGCCTACAGATTTACATATTATGACGATGACACTCCAGCCACTTTCAACAATATATCGAGTCATAACAATGCGTCTAAAATACATTTACCGGGTCTGTTTGTTCAAAATCAAATACTATTCAATTCCTACCACACTTTGCTACTAGGACTTCGGTATGACCGCAATTCCATTCATGGAAGTATATTAACTCCCCGCTTAAATTATAAAATCAACAACAGCGACAAAAGTTCTACCCTGAGACTCAGTTCGGGATCAGGATATCGAATTGCTCAGATTTTTACAGAGGATCACGCTGCACTTACAGGTGCAAGAGAAATTGTATTTACAGAAAACTTAAACCCAGAAAAATCTTGGAATGCTAACCTGAATTATGTTCAGAAGTTTATACTCAAAGAGGGAATCATCATCGATTTAGACCTCGGTCTTTTCAAAACCCATTTTTCGAATAAAATCATTCCCGATTATGATAGCGACCCCAATAAAATTATATACAGCAATCTCAATGGGAAATCTATTTCCAATGGAATTTCTGTAAATGGAAATTTACTCACTCAAAGAGGTATTAGAATCTCTCTGGGAGCAACCTATATTGATACCTATGCCGAAGATAATGGGGTAAAAACAACGCCTTACCTGACAGAGCGTTTTCAGTGCGTATGGAAATTGGAGAAAAAATGGAAGGCCATCGACCTAACACTCGACATCACAGGAACGACCACAGGTCCATTGAAGTTGCCTAGATTGGGGGAACTCGATCCAAGACCTGGCTACTCCGATACGTTTAGCATTCTCAATTTTCAACTCACCAAAGATTGGAATAACAACCTTGAAACCTATGGAGGTATCAAAAATATTCTAGACTTTACTCCCCCAGCAAACAGTATTGCGCGCTCCTTTGATCCCTTTGATAGTGGGGTTGTTTTTGACAGCTTGGGAAACGCTTTACCCTCAGTAAATAATCCTTATGCTTTAACTTTTGACCCTACTTATGTATACGCCTCTAACCAAGGAATCCGTTTTTTCTTCGGACTGCGGTGGCGATTTGACTAATCTGATTTTAGTTATCCATAACTCCCAAGATTATTAAAATGACCTAGTTAAATCCGAACTTTAATAAACCTCGACAAAAAACACCAAGCTTGCAAGATAATTTTTTTTGATTTTATATTTTTGGTGACCCAGGGAGGATTCGAACCCCCAACCCTCAGAGCCGAAATCTGATATTCTATCCAGTTGAACTACTGGGCCTGTTATTCATAAACTGATCTAAGCAAATGAAATTCAATTAAAATAAAATCCCCCTCCGACAATACAGGGTTAAACTTCATTCCTTTCAAAACAGCAATGCAAAATTAATATAAAAACTCAAATTCATAGATAAAATATACATCCCATTAATTCAGGCCCATGGAAAAAGTTAGCCTTTATGAATCTTAACAGCCATCCCCTTTTACTATCTTTATGTTATGCGTTTTATATTAAATTACTTTGTTTATTTGGTGAGTTTATCCCTTACTGCTCAACAATTTTCCGAACGGAAAATAGGCCGTATACTAAAAAAAATAACTGCATTTGAGCAAGCTTACGTCGCCTTGAGCATTGAGCCATTAAACAGTTCCAAACCCAAGGCTTTCTATCAAGGAGAAAATTATATGACTCCTGCTTCTAATATAAAGCTGCTGACCTTTCTAGCTGCTGTACAAAACATTGATTCGATCCCTGCACTATATTTTCATAAGCAGGATTCCATCATGCATTTTAAAGCCACAGGATACCCCTTGCTCTTTCACCCCTTTTATCCCGACCCCGAACTGGATTTCTTTTTTAATCAAAAATATAATTGGTGCTATCACCCACCGAAATCTAGTCTGAATCGTCATGGTCAGGGTTGGTCTTGGGATGATTACCCTTATTACTACTCAGCGGAAAACAGCCCCTTTCCTATTTATGGTAACACAATCAAGGTGACAGGTGATCCCAGCAAACCCGAATTAATTCCAAGGGCCTTTGAACAAAATATGGCCTTGGATACCTTGTCGAAAAAACTGCATCGAGAACTCTCCCAAAATCAATTTTACTTCAATCCAAAAATGCTCAGTAAAAAGGACACACTATACCACCCTTTTATAACAAGTGACAGCCTCTTCATTCGTCTACTTGGTGACCATATTGATCAGCTTGTTGTGCAAGCAAAACCACTCGAAACCCCACACAATTGGAACATCTTATTTTCCAATCAAGAGGAAATGTTGTACCAAGCCCTTTTGCAAGACAGTGATAATGGCGTGGCAGAGTCGTTACTTACCATGATCTCTCAAAATAATTTTGAGGAAATGAATATTCAAAGAACCATTGATACCTTAAAATTGGAATGGAGTAAATGGTTGCCTGACCCAATAGAATGGGTGGACGGCTCTGGTATATCCCGTTACAACATGATAACTCCCCGAACTTTAATAGCAATACTCAAAAAAATTCACAGTAAGGTGGGACTTGAAAACATAAAAAAGTTTTTTTCAAAAAGTAGTAGCTCTGGTACATTAAAAAACTATCCTTTAAAGGAAGTCTATGCCAAGACTGGAACCCTCAGAAACAATCACAACCTATCAGGCTATTGGATTAGCAATAAAGGTAATATTTATGTCTTTTCCATCATGGTCAATCATTTTACTGCTCCAATGAGTGAGGTTAGTCTAGGGATCACGGATTTACTAAGACAATTTCAGAAAAGATTGAAATAGTTTGATGAATTAGTAACTTTTTTTGAAGATTGGCCGATCATTTAATAACTTGAAGGAGTCAAACACTAACATAATGAACTTTAGAAGCATTATTCTGATAATTTGGATTGGATTATGCACCAAGGCTTATCCCCAAAAAAACAATACCGAAAATCCTGTCCCCAATAAGGCCCAACTGGCATGGCAAAAAGCAGAGCTAGGTGCTGTTTTTCATTACGATCTCCATGTTTTTGATAATAAAAAGTACCGCCAAACAGGTTCCAATGGTAACAGGCTCAACCCAATTACTGACTATCAAATTTTTAATCCCGAACAGTTAAACACAGATCAATGGATTAAGGCAATCAAAAAAGCTGGATTTAAATTTGCCATCCTTACCGCCACGCACGAAACAGGATTTGCACTTTATCCCTCCAATGTCAACCCCTACAGTCTAAAAGCCTTGAAGTGGAGAGATGGTAAAGGGGATATAGTTGGAGAATTTTTGAATTCTTGTAAGAAATACGGAATAAAACCAGGGATTTACTTGGGAATTCGATGGAATTCATTTTTTGGAGTACACGATTTTAAAGTAAATGGAACCGGAGAATTTCGGGAAAAACGACAAGCATATTACAACCAAATGGTATAGGGAATGGTAAAAGAGCTTTGCACTCAATATGGTCAACTATTCGAAATATGGTTTGATGGTGGAGCCAGTCATCCTAATCTAGGCGCACCCAACGTACTTCCTATTGTGAAAAAATATCAGCCCAACTGCTTATTTTATCATAACAATCAATTGGCAGAGGCCCGCTGGGGAGGCTCCGAATCAGGAACAGTCCCCTACCCATGTTGGGCAACATTCCCAAACCCCTATTCACATTCAGGGGATACTACCGAAGACCAAATAAATCTATTAAAACATGGTGACCCGAAAGGTAAATATTGGATGCCAGCCATGTCTGATGCGCCTCTAAGAGGATACAATGGAAGACACGAATGGTTTTGGGAACCCGGGGATGAGCAACACATTTATCCCCTAGAAGAGCTGATGCACATGTACTACAATTCAGTGGGACACAATTCTACACTCATAATGGGGCTAACCCCCGATCCTCGGGGGCTTTTACCAGAAGCTGACGTAAAACGATTGGAGGAATGGGGAGCAGCCATTCAAAAAGAGTTTTCAAAGCCTATTGCCTCCACCTCTGGAAAAGGAAAAGAAATATTTCTCTCTCTAAAAAATCCTCAGAGTTTAAAAAATATTGTCATTCAAGAAGATATCAGTCAAGGTCAAAGGGTAAGAACCTATAGCATACAGGCTTTAACAGATGGAGAATGGAAAATTATTGCCGAGGGCGAAAGTATAGGACATAAAAGAATCCACCTCATTGAACCTACAGAAGTGTTGGAATTAAAATTGGAAATTCTGCAAAGTATTCTCCCGCCTATCATTGAAAAGTTTTGTGTTTATTAGTTTTTTTTATTTTTTTAATTTTCTATTTTTCTCCCGAAGAAAATACAAAAGGATTCCTGACAAGAAAATGGCCAGAGTGCCCACTACAGTGGTAAGGTAAGAATGCGCAAAGGGTTCGCTGTTAGGAAAAATCGTGGTGTATAATGTCATTACTACAATAGCCAATATGCCCACAAAAAGTCCAATAATGGCGTGCATATTACTTTTCAAATTTGAGAAAATTCCCAAAAGGAACAAGCCCAACATTCCACCACTTAATATAGAAGCGTATTTCCACCATACATCCAGTATATTTCTGACATCAATCATGACAAGAGCAATAGAAATGGAGATAAGACAAATCGTAAACGTACTGATATATAAAAACCAAAGTTTCTGTTTTTCAGTTGTATTTTTCTTAAAATAATCTGAAAGTAGAACCGTAGAGGCACTATTGAAACTGGTGGAAATAGTACTCATCCCGGCAGCAAAAATAGAAGCTATCAATAAACCTGATACCCCGTGTGGGAGCTCCGTTACTATAAAATGAGGAAATACCTTATCAGGTGCGTTAATCAAGTTCCCGGGCAATCCACTGTTTACTTTGTAATAGGCATATAAAGCAGTCCCAATAAACAAAAAAACTGCAGAAACAGGTAAATACAAAATGCCGCCGTAAAAGGCAGATTTTTTTGCACTGGTATCAGAGGAGGAAACCATATAACGTTGTATATAGTTTTGATCAATCCCAAAATTTTGAAGATTGATGAATATCCCATAGATAAATACGACCCAAAAAGTCGATTCTGTAATGGAAACTCCAAAATCTCCCAAACTGAATTTGTGGTCCTCTTGTGCGATTTCAAAAAGCTGACTAGTGCCCTCTGGCATACCCAATATAAGTATACCAACACAAAAAATAGCTCCCAAAATTAGAACAATACCTTGAATGGCATCTGTCCATAAGACAGCCTCTATTCCTCCAATAATGGAATAGGCAGTTACGAACGCACCAGTAAAAATAATTACAGTCACCATATCCCACCCTAATATCATATTGACGGCCAAAGCAAGTAAATAAATGATAGTTCCCACCCGCATCAATTGGGTAGAGAGGTAACATAAGGAAACATAAATCTTTGCCCAAGGACCAAATCTTTGTTCCATATATGTATAAGCAGAGGAACTATTGATTTTTCGGTAAACAGGTATGAAATACCGAACTGTAATCAATACTGCTACAGGTATTGAAAGACTGAAAACAAAAGCATTCCAATTGGATCCATAAGCACTACCAGGTAGCGCCAAATAACTGATACTGCTAACAAAAGTCGCAAAAATAGATAGGGTTACCACCCATTGGGGTGTTCTTCCTGAACCCAAAGTAAAAGACTTAGAAGTCCGTTTTTTGGAGAAAAAAATTACACTCAAAAAAAGGGTACCCAACAGGTAGCCAATAAAAACAATCAGGTCTATACTGCTCATGAAATCAAAATATTATTTGAATTCCAAAACAACATGTTTGATATTCTTTCTATTGTAGGTATAGCTAATGTGAATTTCACCATTGGAAGATTCAACAACGGCAGGATAACTGAACTCTCCCCTTTTTTGATTTTCCAATGACAAAACTTCTGACCAGTCATTTCCCGTTTTAGAGAGTGCTACAGATAATTTTGAACGTCCATTTCTTCCTCGAACTGTAGGATTGTATACCAATAAATGGTAACCATTAGAAAGCGTAAGTGCATCGGTCCCTGAATTGGGGTTGGGAAGATCAGTTCGGGTAATGGTACTCCAAGAGTCGCCATTGTCCTCAGAAAAAGCCTGCATAACCGAGTTGTTCCTACTCCTACACAATATTTGAAGACGCTGGTCTTCTAGCACCAATATACTGGGCTGAATTACATCAAATGGAGTCTGATGGTCGATAGATATCTTTATCCATGACTTGCCATCATCGGTGCTTTTTTCAATATGGGCCTTCCAGCTGAGTCCTTCAGCGGTTGTCGTTTCTGTACTTGAAGGAGAAAGAATGGTGCCATCACTCAACTGTACGGGTTTATTTTTTATTGGTCCTAATATATCTTGTGGTAGCCTAACTCCATTAGACCAGATTTTACCTTGGTCGTCAGAAGTTTTTACCATACCCCACCATTCACGGGGAGAGGGGCCTACCTTATAAAAGAGGCTTAAAATTCCAGATTGAGATTGAAATAATACGGGATTCCAACATGGATATAGCTCATGATCAGACGCTAATCCTGTATCTATCAACTCAGGGGGCTCCCATTGATTACCATTGGAACGAGAGAGCCAGATGGAAACATCGTCCTTACCTTCTCTAGAACCACCGAAAGCCGCGATCAAAAATTTATTTTCTGAAACCTCTACAATGGAAGAAGCATGACACTCTTTGAATGGAGGAGTGTCGTAAACCATGATTTCACTTATCTTAACTAAATTCATCTGTGCTAATAAAGAGACGGGAAAAAAAATACTCAAGATGAATAATACTGAAGTTAATAGTTTCATTTTTTTGCTTGTTTTATTTTATGTCATTGTAATTTACAAAAAAGTGAAAATGATCGCGAATAAAATAATATATGCATAATATTTGATAGTCTTTAGAAATTAATTAAAAGAAAAAAATCAAGAATTAAGCTGCATAATTGGATCAAAGAAGATGTTTATCCGTTTAATCTTTGTTTCACCATATCAGAAATGGTTTTGCCGTCAGCTTTTCCTAGCATTTTTTTACTGGCCATACCCATCACTTTACCCATATCTTTCATACCTTTAGCTCCTGTTTTGGTAATGATTTCATCCACTATTTTTTTTATAGCATCGGCAGACATTTGTTCTGGCAAAAATTGAGCGATAATCTTGGCTTGTGCCTCCTCTGGTGCAGCGAGATCATTACGATTTTGCTCTCGGTAAATAGCTGCACTGTCTTTTCTTTGCTTGACTAGTTTTAGAAGTAACTTAATTTCGTCATCCTCAAATAAATCAGTATTGCCAGCACTGGCTGTTTTCGTCAAAAGCACAGCCGATTTTATTGCTCTTAACGCTTCAAGTTTGAGTGAATCTTTAGCCCGCATAGCGGATTTGAGATCTTCGGTAAGGTTATTGAGTAAAGCCATAAAATTAATCTACATTATCGTGTAAAAATGAATTGTTTGAGCGTAATTGGATTTCATCATTCTTGTCGTTATCTAAAGACATTCTCGAATCATTGGTCCCTGAAGAGGAAGCCTGATCCAATTCCAGTCCCATTCTTTTGTAGGCAGGTTGCTTTTCATATTCATCAATTTTGCTCATGCTGTGCTTGAAGGTATGATTGAATTTTTTCAAATGATCCTTCCTTTTTTCGTTTTCCTGAACTGCAGTATCTTTGATTGTCCTGTAGAAGGGTGAATCGTCTTGAGGAGATTTTATCTGGTTGTCATTTTCCAGTGCAGTGGTATCAATTAATTTTTCGACTACTTCAAATTTGAAATCTTCGGCCTCAATAAGACCAGCATCATCTTTTATCTCCTTTTCGTTCTCTGAAAGGGTATGAACTATTTTTTTGGAAGAGGTATCTTCTGTTTCCAAAATGGGCAAACCAAAATCGAAGGTAAATTGATTTTCTTCCTCTTGCTCTAGCTCTATTGATTCAACAACCTCGAGATTCAATACTTCTTGATCAAGATCATTTATGATAAATTTTTCTCCTACCTCATCATTTGTCTTTTTTTCAATAGGCTCTACTCGAAGTAATTCATAAACCACCTTTGTGTTTTCTATTTCTTCATTAGAGACGATCAATTCATTTTCAAAATCTATGATCTCAGTCTCATTATCATAGGCTGGAACAATTTCGCCAATCACAGGAATAGAAAATAATTCCCCCTCTTCTACTTTCTCATCCTCAGTCTCAAAACCAAAGTTAAAAGGTTCCTCTTCCTTCTCATAAACCATTTGATCCTCATCCATGTCTTCTTGATATGCTAGATTTAAATCCTCCCTTTCCAATGCATAATTTACAGAAGCAGCTTCCTCTTGGTCTACACAATCCTCCTCTTTATCTTCTGGTTCAGTTTCGACTAAATCCTCAGTTTGAGGCATTTTAAATTTCTCTTTCTTCTCCTCACCACCCATTAGTTCATGCTCCAATACCTGGTCCTCCTCTAGGGTATATATAATTTTTTTGGCTTCGGTATTAATAATTTGATGTTGTTGATCCACACCAAAACCCGTAGCAATAATGGTGACTGATACTAAACTTCCAAGTTTTTGATCTTCACCTATCCCCATAATAATGTTGGTATTATTTCCAGCCTCTGCTTGGATAAAGTCATTGATTTCACCAATCTCATCTATAGTAATCTCCTCGTTACCCGAGACAATTAAAAGCAACACATTTTTACAACCTGTTATTTTATTATCATTCAATAATGGGGAATCCAAGGCGTTGATTATGGCATCTTGAGCGCGATTGGTTCCGCTGGCAGAACCTGAACCCATGATCGCGGTTCCACTTTCTTTTAGTACGGTTTTAGCATCCTTTAGGTCAATATTCTGTCGGTAGTGGTGAGTGATCACCTCTGCAATTCCTCGGGCTGCCGTTGAAAGAACCTCATCTGCTTTGGAAAAGCCTGCTTTAAAACCTAAATTACCATAAACCTCTCTGAGTTTATTATTGTTGATTACAATAAGGGCATCAACATTTTTTTTAATGTTTTCTAAACCTAATTCGGCTTGTTCCAACCTTAACTTGCCCTCAAAATGGAAAGGCATGGTGACAATCCCTACCGTAAGAATATCCATTTCCTTTGACATTTTGGCTATGATCGGTGCTGCACCTGTTCCAGTTCCTCCTCCCATCCCTGCAGTAATGAATACCATTTTAGTTTGGGTGGTAAGTAGGTTTTTGATGTCCTCAAAACTTTCCTCTGCAGCCAATGCTCCTACCTCTGGGTTCGCACCGGCCCCCAAACCTTCAGTGAGTGAGGCGCCCAACTGAATTTTGATCGGCACTGAACTTTCATTTAAAGCTTGGGAATCAGTATTGGTAACTACAAAATCAACGCCATTAATCCCTTGCTGAAACATATAGTCGATGGCATTGCTTCCTCCTCCACCTATTCCTATGACCTTGATTACGTTGCTTTTGTTCTTGGGTAAATCAAAACTAAAATTGTTACTCATTTCAGGTTCCATTATAATGATTTTAAGCGTTATCTAAGAATTCTTTAAACTTTTCAACCCATCGTTCCAAAATGGTCTTCCTATTAGATTGCATTAGGATAGCTTCTTCCTCTTGAACAGGCTTTATTTCTAGCGAATCTTCGGGGCTCTCACTTTCTTCAGTCTCAGTACTTTCAAATCTGTTTTTTTCTTTTTGATCCAATGCATTCATCAGCAATCCTACAGCAGTAGCCAGGATGGGACTGGTCTCTGATTTATGGGTATCGCCCGCAAGGTGCTCACTCGGATAACCAATTCGTGTATCCATTCCTGTAATGTACTCAACCAATTGTTTGAGGTGTCTCAATTGACTCCCACCGCCAGTCAATACTACCCCGCCAATCAATTTTTTCTTTTGATCGTCATGGCCATAGTTTTTAATTTCCAGATATACCTGCTCAATGATTTCAACTACCCGAGCATTGATTATTTTAGAAAGGGTTTTGAGCGATATCTCCTTAGGTTCTCTACCCCTAAGACCCGGAATAGAAACGATTTCTGAATCTCTGTTTTCCCCAGGCCAAGCAGACCCAAATTTTACTTTAAGCAATTCGGCTTGTTTTTCAATAATAGAACAGCCCTCTTTAATGTCTTCTGTGATCACATTACCACCAAATGGGATTACTGCCGTGTGTCGGATAATGCCATCTTTAAAAATAGCAAGATCTGTGGTCCCACCTCCTATATCGATCAATGCGACACCTGCCTCTTTTTCCTCTTGACTCAATACCGCTTCTGAAGAGGCCAATGGCTCAAGAGTAATGTTTCCCATAGATAAACCAGCACTTTTGACACACCTACCAATATTTTTAATAGAAGATACCTGTCCGACCACCACATGGAAGTTGGCTTCCAATCGACCTCCATACATTCCTATGGGTTCTTTGATTTCAGCCTGTCCATCTACCTTGTATTCTTGGGGGAGCACATGAATAATTTCCTCTCCAGGCAGCATAACCAATTTATAAACCTGCAGTATTAGTCGCTCCACGTCCTTTTGAGAAATAACCTCCTGTGGATTTGAGCGGGTGATGTAATCACTATGCTGCAAACTCCTAATATGTTGACCTGCAATACCCACCACGACATCACTAATCTCTTTGCCTGAAACCACTTTAGCCTGCTCCACTGCTTGTTGAATTGATTGAATTGTTTGGGTGATGTTGTTCACAACTCCCCTATGAACTCCTAGGCTTTTGGATTTCCCAATTCCAAGGAGTTCTACTTTTCCAAACTCATTTTTATCCCCCACCATTGCTACGATCTTGGTTGTACCAATATCGAGTCCTACAGAAATGTTTGAATGCTTCATATTGCTGATTTAAGATCCAACTACTTGATTTTTAAATTTTAAGTTGATAAAACTATATTTTCTTTCTAGGGTAAAATTATCGTGATAGGCACAAAAAACTTTCAGTTTTGAAAGCTTTTCAACTATACCTTGCATTTGACCAATTTCTATTTCAAATTCATAAGACCTCAGGCCTATGAAATAAGAATTTGATCGGTATTGTATAAAAGCCAACTCATTATGTAAAAATGTGTCGGCACTTAAATGCTTAATAAATAACAAAAGTTCGTTCTTTTGATTTTCCTTAAGTTCACCCAAAAAGAGGGGAACTTTTGGAGTGTGATTTTTTGAAACGGGGAAATAATTACCCTCTTTATCCAAATAAAATTGATCTGCACCTTGAATTCTTACAACTGGATTTTTTTCTTGGATAGTTACGCCTAAAACACCTTTTTTAAATTGAAAAACCTCAGCATTATCCACGTAAGGATTGTTTTCTAAAAAGATTTCAAGCATACTCAAAACTAAACTATCTTTAGTCTTCCACGGAAGCTCTCCTTTCTTTTGTATTAACAATTTATTAACGACTGAATCAGATAAAAATCGAGCACCTTGAGATTCAAAACTTACCGCTACTTTTTTAATTAATCGTGTACTGTTATTGAGATAGGCAAATGATGACATGATTAAAATCAAGATCAAAACCATTCCTAAAAAGAGGAAATTTTTGTATTGCATTTAGGCTGATTTTTTTAATTTTTGAATGTGGTTTCCAATGTCTCCTGCTCCCAAAACCAATATCAATTCTGCGGTAGAATTGGTAAGGGTATTTTTAAAATCTTTCTCTGATATTTTTCTCTTGTTTTGGTTATTAATATAACCCAAAAGGATATCCGAATTCACTCCCGCTATCGGTTGTTCTCTTGCTGGATAAATATCCATCAAAACGATTTCATCAAATTGATCCAAAACTTCCACAAATCCCTCCATAAAATTTTGGGTCCGCGAAAAAAGATGCGGTTGAAATACCACCATATTTTTTTTGTTTGGGAAAAACTCTGATACGGTATTTAAAACCGCTTTTATCTCCTTAGGGTGATGGGCATAGTCATCAATAATTAACTTATCATAAAGCGAAAAGACTTCCATTCTGCGATGTATACCCTCAAAATGCCCCAAAGCAGGTAATGCCTCCTCTACAGGAAAACCTGCTGTATCCAAAATAGCTAATGCACCAATGGCGTTGGATAAATTATGCTCACCTATGGATTTCAAGTAAACATTATTATAGATTCGTGATGGGGTAACCAAATCAAAATGATAACCTTGTTCACTCGCGAGAATATTTCGAGCAAAGTAATTAGTTTTGTCATCCACACTATATCCAATTCCATTAATGTCAACTCCTTGAGCGACAACTATTTTTTGTGTTACCCTTTCAGAAAATTGGATAAAAGCCTTTTTCATGTTGGCATGATCACCATAAATATCCAAATGATCGGCATCGGTAGCCGTAATACAGGCATAATCGGGATGCAATTGAAGAAAAGATTGGTCATATTCGTCAGCCTCTACAATGAAGTAACGACTCCCTTTTTGAATAATATTACTTTGGTACTGTTTCATAATCCCACCCAAGAAAGCAGTAAACTCCAAATTCAAATGGGCGAATAAGTGAGTTAAAAAAGAGGCTGTAGTTGTTTTGCCGTGTGTACCTGCGATGGCAAAAACTATTGATCCTTTGGTGATTTCTCCCAAAACTTGAGCCCTCTTTTTAATTTCATTTCCCCGAGAACTAAAAAAACGGAGTTGTGGATGCTCACTGGGTACTGCAGGCGTATAAATAATTTGGGTACCCTGTTGACAATAATCATCTGGAATGGCAGAAACAGATGCATCGAATATTACCGAAATACCCATATCCATCAAATGAGAAGTTATCGTACTTGGTGTTTTATCATATCCCATCACTTTATTACCCTGATCAAATAGGTGTATTGCCAAGGCGGACATACCTATCCCCCCTATTCCTATAAAATAAAATGTTTTTCCTTTTTGTTTCATTTTTGTAATAAGTCTTCTATGAGATTGACAATCTCAGCTGTAGCATTGGGCTTTGCTAACTTTTTAAGATTAATCGACATCTGCTTTTGTTTACTAGGGTCTAGTAACTGATCTAAAACAACCATAAAATCACTCTCTAAATTTTTTTCTTCAATCACCTCTGCCGCCCCTGCATTGGTCAAGGCCATTGCATTATGATATTGATGATTCTCGCTTACATTGGGTGATGGAATTAATAGAACTGGACGAGCTACGCAGCAGAGTTCTGATAATGTTGCTGCTCCAGATCTAGAAATAATTATATCTGCAGCCCTATACAGCTTATCCATCTCCGATACAAATGCAATGATTTTTACATTCTTAGATTCATATTTTTTGTATTGATCGAAATACGATGTTCCGCATTGCCAAATCAGTTGTAAGCCCATATTTTCAAATGTATCCAAGTGAGTTGCGATCAATTGATTGATTCTACGTGCACCCAAGCTTCCCCCCAAAACTAAAAGGGTAGGAAGACCTGAAATTTGTTTAAAAAAGTTCTTAGCTTTCAACCTATCCAAATGATTCTCTGCTATGGATTTTCGGATAGGATTTCCTGTGAGATTCAATTTCTTTTTTGGAAAAAACCGCTCTAAACCTTGATACGCTACTGCAATAGATTTAACCGTTTTGGACAGTAATATGTTGGTAACTCCAGGGTGGGAATTTTGTTCTTGTATTATGGTTGGAATATTGAATAAACTCGCCATAAAAAGCAATGGACCACTTGCATATCCACCAGTTCCAATTACCACATGGGGTTTAAATTTTAGCAGTATTGAAATGGATTTCAGCATACTTAAAAACAGTTTAAAGGGAAACATTGCATTTCTCAATGATAGAGAACGTTGCAGTCCGTCAATCCATAGACCAATAATTTCGTATCCCGCCTCTGGCACCTTATTCATTTCTATTCTACCCAACGCACCCACAAATAAAATATTTGTTTTGGAGTGACGGGATTTGAATTCCTCTGCAATGGCCAATGCAGGAAATAAATGCCCACCCGTTCCTCCTCCAGAGATAATTATTTTATAAGGCTTCACTGAGAATACTTAAAGGATTTTCATTTTTTTCTAAGGTCAGCCGCTCTAATTTTTGTCCAGCACTTACACTGAGAATCATTCCAAATGCAATGCAAGTCATCCATGCGGCAGTACCACCGCTGCTAATCAATGGGAGGGTTTGACCCGTTACGGGAAAAACTTGCAAGGCAACACCAATGCTTACAAGGGCTTGGATGATGATCGGTAATCCCAACCCCAATACCAGTAACTTTCCATATACTGTGTCTGATTTGTGGGCAATAACAACAATTCTAAAGAGCACTATTATGTAAAGTAATATCAAGGCTGTCCCTCCAATTAATCCGAATTCTTCAATAATAATCGCATAAATAAAATCAGAAGAACTTTGGGGTAAAAAGTTCTTCATAACACTTTTTCCTGCCCCTACTCCCCAAAAGCCACCAGTTGCAATTGCAATTTTTGCCCTTTCTATTTGATAATTTCCTCCTCTATCCTCTTCACTTCTAAAGTTTTCTATTCTACTGATCCATGTGTCTATCCGGTTGGGGATCGAACCTGGGTAGGCCTTCGCAACAAAGACAAAGAGTAGGGACATAAACACCCCCACACCAAGCATACCCACTAAATATTTAATGGGATAGCCCCCCAAGAAAACCAAAATCAACACCATAAAAAACAATAATACGGCAGTTGACAAATTGGCGGGGAAAATCAATAAAATGACAGTCAAAACTGGACACCACAAAGAAATGATAGATGATTTTAATCGGTAGATTTTAGGGTTATTTTTTGACATCAAATGAGCTACGTAGGCCAAAAGCACTATGGAAGCGATAGTTGAGGTTTGAAAACTTAATCCTACAATAGGAATTCTTATCCATCGATTAGCATTAGATCCTGCAATTAGATTCCCCTGTAAAGCAGTATAGACCAAAAGAAAAATAATAAATGGCAAAGCAAGGATAGAAATACCTTTAAAATAATGGTATGGTACTTTATGTAGGGCGTACATTAAACCGAAACCAAAAATCAAGACTATAAAATGTTTCAGCAAATGGCTCCATGGAGTTCCATGACCTACAACATATGTCAAATTGGAACTGGCACTGAAGACAGGGAGAAATGAAAAAATAGAAAGTAATGCCAATACTACCCATAGCACTCGATCTCCCAATATGATATTTTTTTTATTCATTTACTGTATTTATAGTTCTCTAATTGCCTGTTTGAATTGATCCCCTCTATCCTCATAGTTTTGAAAAAGATCAAAACTCGCACAAGCAGGTGATAACAAAACATTGTCATTTTTTTGGGCAATTTTGTTTGCAATTAAGACTGCTTCTTTCATGGATTGGGTTTCCACCATCAGGTCAGTGATGGATTGGAATGCATCGATTATTTTTTGATTATCGAATCCTAGACAAATAATGGCTTTTACCTTTTCTCTGACCAAGGGATAAAGCATCTCATAATCGTTACCCTTATCGACTCCGCCTACGATCCAAACAGTAGGCGCACTCATGCTTTCTAGGGCGAAATAAGCCGCATTGACATTGGTCGCTTTAGAATCATTTATGTATTGGATTTTTTGAATTTTCAAAACGGGTTCCAATCGGTGGGGAGCTCCTTTGAAATTGAGAAGACTCTCTCGAATGGATTCTTTTGTAACATCGAGCAAATGGGCAACCGTTGAGGCGGCCATAGCATTAAGAAGATTGTGTCTTCCTCTTAGAGGAAATTCCATAGTATTAATCATAGTGATGTTTTTTTGAGTTTCGATAACGATATGATCGTTTTCGGCATAGGTGGTATTTATATTTTTATGAGTAACTCCAAATTGGTGGAGGGTTGAATCGGTGTTGATTTTTTTTAGGGCCTTACTAAGCTCCGGATCGTCTCCATTAAAAATTAAAAAATCGCCCTCGTTTTGATTCATATTGATAAGCAATTTTGATTTTATATAAGCACTGAAATCATTATCGTATCGATCCAAGTGGTCTTTAGTAATGTTGGTGATGACCGCTATATGAGGTGCGAAATTGACAATGTCATCCAATTGAAAACTACTAATTTCTAAAACGTAAAATTGACGTTCATTTTCAGCCACCTCTTTAGCAAAACTTTTTCCAATATTTCCCACCAATGCGACATTAAATCCAGCATCATTCAATATCTGATAGGTCATCATGGCGGTAGTTGTTTTACCATTGCTCCCTGTAATTCCAATTAAAGTGGCCTCAGTATATTGAGAAGCAAACTCTATCTCAGACACCACCTTAATTTCTAAAGCTTCTAGTGATTGGATTAAAGCAGTCTGGGCAGGAATACCAGGACTTTTCATTATAAAATCAGCATTTTGCATTTTGGATAGGGTGTGGGTGTTTTCTTCCCACTCTACCTCAAGGTGATCCAATGTGTCTTTCGTCGATTGGGAAATGGAACCTTGATCTGAAACAAAAACTTTAAATCCTTGTTTTTTAGCCAATAAAGCAGCGCCGTATCCACTTATTCCTGCTCCCAAAATGACAATTTTTCTCTCCATTATCTGATTTTGAGGGTTACAATGGATAATACGGCCAATAGAATTCCAATGATCCAAAATCGGATAACGATCTTGCTCTCGTGGAATCCTAATTTTTGATAATGATGATGCAAAGGCGCCATTTTGAAAAACCTTTTACCTGCTCCTGTTTTTTTCCGGGTGTATTTGAAGTAACAGACTTGAACAATTACAGACAGGTTCTCAATCAAATAAATACCACAGAGTAGAGGTATTATAAGTTCTTTTCTAACGATAAGCGCAATTACTGCAATTATCCCGCCAATGGTAAGACTTCCTGTATCTCCCATAAATACACTAGCGGGATAAGTGTTGAACCACAAAAAACCGATTAATGCTCCTATAAAAGCAGCTACAAAAATCAGTACCTCTCCAACATTGGGGATGTACATGATATTTAGATAATCAGAAAAAATTAAATTTCCAGATACCCAAGCAAAAAGACCCAACACCAGGACCATGATAGCAGAGGAACCCGCTGCCAAACCATCAATTCCATCCGTCAAATTGGCCCCATTAGAGACTGCCACTATAATTAAAATAACAACGGGGATGAAGATCAGCCAAGTAAATTTTTTAAGATCTGGAGATATCCAAGTGAGAAGATTTGAATAATCAAAGGCGTTGTCTTTAAACAAAGGAATGGTTGTCTGGGTAGATTTTTTTTCGGGAGTAAAAATATTCTGTATTTCAGTAAAATTTTCTTTACCGTTTCCCCTGATCTCCTCTTTAACTGTCACTCCAGGATGGAAATACAAAACCAACCCCACTACCAATCCCAAAAGTAATTGACCCGCTACTTTAAATTTTCCTTTGAGTCCATCTTTATCTTTTTTAAATATTTTGATATAATCGTCAACCAATCCAATTACTCCCATCGACAGTGTAGTAAAAATCAGTAAATGGATATATATATTATCAAATTTGGCAAGGAGTAATACAGGGATTAATGTTCCGAGGATAATTATTATTCCTCCCATAGTGGGGGTTCCTTCTTTTTCATTTTGACCAGCTAATCCTAAATCTCTTATGGATTCACCAATTTGCTTCACTTTAAGAAAGCGGATGATGACTCTACCGTAGATCAATGTAAAAGCAGAGGAAAGAATAATAGCCAATGACGCTCTAAATGATAAAAAATTAAACAGGGTAGCTCCAGGAAATTGAAACTTTTTCTCTAATAATTCAAATAAATAGTACAACATGGATTATGGGGTTTTTGAGAATATTTCTTTTGCAATTTGATAATCATCAAAAGGAAGTTTTTCACCTTTAACTTCTTGGAAGTTTTCGTGACCTTTTCCTGCGATCAAAATCACATCTCCAGGTTGTGAAATTTGATAGGCTACTTTTATGGCGTCTTTTCTTCCGGTGATGCTCATAGTTTTTTTGAAATCCACTGGGTCTACACCCTCGTTCATTTGTTGAATAATATTATCTGGATCTTCATTTCGGGGATTGTCAGAAGTAAACAACACCTTGGTACTCAGCCGAGCTGCTATTCCTCCCATCAATGGCCTTTTCTGTTGGTCTCTATTCCCTCCACAACCCACTATAGTAATTAGATTTTCATTTTGTGTTCTTATTTTATTGATGGTATTCAAAACATTTTTGAGAGCATCTGGGGTATGAGCATAATCAACGACAACCATTATATTATTTGGGGTCTCAAACGTTTGGAATCGGCCTGGAACAGTTTTTAATTGACTTATGGCTTTCAAGCTCTCCCATTCATCTTGATCCAATAATTGGGTAGTTGCATAAACAGCAAGAATATTATAAGCATTGAACTCCCCAAGCATTTGGGTCCAAATCTCATGTTGATTTATTTTCAATAACATGCCTTTAAATTGATTCTCTAGCACTTGTGTAGAAAAATTAGCATAACGATGTAAGGCATAAGTATATGTTTTGGCCTTACAGTTCTGCACCATGACTTTGGCATTTTTATCATCAGCATTGATTAGTGCAAAAGAACTTTCGGTTAGTGAATCAAAAAATATTTTTTTAGTATCTCTATATTCTTTAAATGTTTTGTGGTAATCTAAATGTTCATGGGTAAGGTTGGTAAAAATACCCCCTTTGAATTGTAAACCTGTAATCCTTTTTTGATGAATTCCATGAGAAGAAACTTCAATAAAACAGTACTCAATATCCAAATCGACCATTGCCCGCAGATATTTGTTGAGCGTCAACGGGTCGGGGGTGGTGTGGTTAGTATTAAATCGTTGGTTAGAGAACTCAATGGCAAGGGTTGAAATAAGTCCTGCAGTTGACGGTTTGAGATTGAAAAAGTCGAACAGTAATTTAGCGATCGAGGTCTTTCCATTAGTACCAGTTATGCCTATAAGCTCAATTTGATCCGAAGGGTTGTCATAAAAATTTGATGCCATCCAACCTAGTGCTTCACGGGCATCACATACTTGAATAAATACCACAGCAGTTGCTAACTTCTCTGGAAGCGTTTCACATATAATAGATTTCGCACCCATTGCAATGGCATCATCAATAAACTGATGACCATCGACTTGAGCCCCTTTTATAGCTACATATATATCGCCTTTTTCTATTTTTCTTGAGTCTATAGAAATGTGTGGAACTTCGACGTCAGTAGAGCCCAAAATGCCCTCAATAGGTACTTTATACAATATTTCTTTCAACTTTTTCAAGATAGTATTAACACGATTTTTTGGTTTATTTTGAAATTCTCTCCTGCTTTGAGCGACTGTTTTTTGACTTTTCCTTTTCCTTTGATTACCACATTCAACCCCATTGGCTCTAAAACTGATAGCGCCTCCATCGGTGTTAATCCTTTTAAGTTTGGGATTACATCTCCATAATAAGAAATTGATGCCTCATTGGAGGATAATTCATGAATCTGCTGGGGATGTATATAAAATGTTTTAGGAATAGCGTTGTGAATTTTCTTTGCAATTTTCTTAAAAACAGGAGCCGCAACGGTAGATCCGTAATACCCCAATTTTTTGTCGGGTCTATGTATAACAATAATACAGGAGTATTTAGGTTTATCAGCAGGAAAATACCCTACAAAAGTAGCAGCATATTGTACCTCTTTGTCTTTTTTATTGTAATCCAACTGGCAAGTACCTGTTTTACCTGCAATGGTCAATTCTTTATCCTTAATGTTATTAGCCGTACCCCATTTTTTATCAACCACATTGAACATCATTTTTTTTACTTTATCTATTGTAGATTGAGAGCATACAGAAGGATTCAAAATGATTTTACCAAAAGTTTTATCTGGGGTTTTACCAAATGATTCTATCTTATCTATGAATCTAGGTTTGACCATCACTCCATTGTTGGCAATAGCGTTGTAAAAACTAAGTATTTGAAGTGGGGTGAGTGCAACACCATAACCATATGCCATCCAAGGAAGGTCTAATCTGTCCCACTCCTTTTTATCGTCAGGATGTGGAATTCTTGGTTTTCCCTCTCCCCAAATGGGTAATCCCAGAGACTTATTAATTCCCATATTGTACAAGCGATTAACAAACTTCTCTGGATTTTTACCATAGTTTTCATTGATGATTTTCACCATGCCCGTATTAGAGGAAACCTCAAATACCCTAGCTGCTGTAATGGTTCCATAGCCTCCTCTTTTTGAGTCTCTCACCTTAAACTTCCTGAAAAATGTCAGTTCTCCATTTCCAGTTGAAATAAGACTGTTTTCATCAACCACTTTATCCTCGAGTGCGGCAACCATAGCCATAAGCTTAAATGTTGAGCCAGGTTCGTGAGCCTCACCCACAGCATAGTTGAGTTTCTCGTAGTAGGTCCCTGCTTTGGTTCTCCCTAAATTCGCAATGGCTTTTATTTTTCCTGTTTGGGTTTCCATTACAACTACAGACCCATGTTCTGCTTGGAACTTTTCCAACTGCTCCAATAGGGCACTATGGACAATATCTTGAATGTTAACATTAATGGTGGTATGAACATTATACCCTTCAGTAGGCTCTTTTTCATTTTCATCATTGATGGGCTTCCATTGACCCCCAGCTATTTTCTGTTTTAGTCTTTGACCCGCTTCACCCTCAAGATATTGACTAAATGCTCCCTCCAAGCCCACTCTTTTGTATCCTCCTTTTTGTTCTGCAATGACACTACCAACGGTTCTTTCTGCAATTTTACCAAGAGGATGTTCTCTCACCATTTTGTGCTCAACTATCAAACCACCCGAGTAAGAGGGTAGATTGAAAAGAGGGAGTTGTTTGATTTTCAAATGTTGTGAATAGGTCAAATTTTTGGCGATTAATAAATATCGATTACCATTTCTTATGGCTTTGTCTAATTTGATCTCAATTAGTTTTTGGGAAACTTTCAACAACTCGGACAAACCTTTCACCAATACATTTTTATGCTTTTGATAAAATCCCTTGGTTGGCACAGCAGCATCCCAACGGATCTCATATCGCGCCATCGAGGTGGCAAGAATACTTCCGTCGTCTGCAAAAATATTCCCTCTACTAGGCTGAAGTATGTCTTTTTTAAGCATGCGTTTGGAAGCAATATCACGGTATTTATCCCCTTCCAAAAATTGAATGTGTACAAGTTTGGCTATCAGTAAAAAAGAAAAAATCATCAAACCCAAGGCGATGAGGTAGGCTCGATTCATTATATTTTTCTTTTTGTTCTCCATTATTCCTGTTTTTTAACAATAATTTTAATGGGAGGTGTCTTTGCTGGACCTATACCAATTGGCTGTAATTCTCTGGTTATTTTGGTTTCCATTTTCAAATTCATCAAAGCAGTTCGCTGTTCTACGAATTCACTCTTCAACATTTTCAATTCATCATTCAATTGAGCGATTTGAAAAATCTTCTGATCTGCCGCGTGTCCACTAGCGATCATAATGAGCAACAGAAGGGATAAAAAAAGAATCACACACCAATTCTTATATGTATAATCATTGACCAAAAATTCCATTCTCAATATTGATAACAGTTTTTTCATATTCTCTCTCCAATTCTTAGTTTACCGCTTCTAGCCCTGCTGTTCTCCTTGATCTCATCTTCCGATGGGACCTGCAAATTCCCTATCTTTCTAAAGGGAAGGTTTCTGTTTCCATAGAGATCGGATTCTGCTTTTCCCTCAAATTTTCCCTCTCTAATAAATAATTTAACCAATCGATCCTCCAGCGAATGATATGAGATACAAACCAATCTACCTCCACGATTGAGCGCTTTCACAGACTGCTCTAAAAAAAGTTTAATGACATCCATTTCTGCATTTACCTCTATTCTGATAGCCTGAAAAACCTGTGCAATGATTTTATTAAATATATTTTTTGGCAAGCTAGGTGCTAATAAATCAACTAGAGCTTGGGTGCTCTTGATCGGGGATTGACTTCTTTTGGTAACAATAATATAGGCAAGCTTTTTGGCGATTCGCAATTCACCATAGGCCCTAAAAATTCCTTGGAGTTTCTCAAGACTATATTCATTAATTACTTTATACGCGCTAAGTGGATTTTGAGCATTCATTCTCATATCCAAAGGTCCCTCTAGTCGCGTTGAAAAACCTCTATTCGCTGTATCAAATTGATGAGAGGAAACCCCAAAATCGGCAAGAATACCGTCAACGGTTGAGATTCCGTGAAATTTCAAATATTGATTGAAATGGGAAAAATTACCCCTTATCAGTTGGAACCTGTCATCGATGATTTCATTTTGAAGTACCTCCAAATCTTGATCAAATGCCATTAGTCGCCCTGACTCGGATAGTTTTTGTAAAATAGCTCTGGAGTGGCCTCCTCCGCCAAAAGTTACATCGACATAAACCCCATCAGGATCAATTTTTAATCCTTGAACAGCTTCTTCAAGCATCACGGGTTTATGATAAATCATCTTCATTTCGGTCCCCCATTACCTCCTCCGCCAAAGTGGCAAAATCTGTAGTCGCCTCGTCGATAGCTTTTTCGTAATGACCTTTGTCCCATATCTCTAAAATATTGACAACAGATGACACAACTACTCCTTTGGAAATTTCAGCATGGTTTGATAAATCTTTTGGAATCAACAACCTACCCGTAGAGTCAACCTCAATTAATTTGACACCCGCAGTAAAGCGTCGGATAAAATCATTGTTTTTTTTGTTAAAACGATTAAGCTTATTTACTTTCTCCATAAGAACCTCCCATTGATCCAAAGGATACAATTCCAAACATTTGTTGAAAACTGCTCTCTTAATGACAAAACTTTTATTAAGATGATTGGAAAGTTGTTTTTTCAATGCAGCAGGGAGCATTATACGCCCCTTAGCGTCAGCCTTACACTCGTATGTGCCAATAAAATGCTGCATCGTATTTTTCTCTCAATTTAAATCAAATATAAAAGAATTTTACCACTTTTTACCACATTATACCACATTGTTGATAAGTTTTAACATCCGTTACTTTAATTCATTAAAAAATTAAATTCAAATCATACAAGTGAATTGTATATCTTTGGAATTATTTACTAATGATGCTTGAGAGACATATAATTAGTGAGGCAAATTACCGCTACATTGAATTAGGTCAAGGAACCCCAGTGGTTATTTTACATGGTTTGATGGGAGGCTTAAGTAATTTTGAAGGAGTAATGAACTACTTCCCTAGTAAAGGATATAAAATTCTAGTACCAGAATTACCGGTTTACGATTTACCACTAATAAATTCTACTGTAAAATCTCTCGCTGAATTTTTAGATGGCTTTCTAAATTTTAAAAAACTTAAAGATGTAGTCCTATTGGGGAATTCACTGGGAGGTCATATCGCATTGTTGTACTCCAAGTTCCACCCAGAAAAAGTAAAGGGACTAATCATAACGGGAAGCTCCGGTCTGTATGAAAATGCAATGGGAGATGGCTATCCAAAAAGAGGAGATTACGAATATATCAAGGCCAAAAGCCAAGAAGTTTTTTACGACCCCAAAGTAGCCACTAAAGAAATTGTTGACGAAGTCTTTGAATCTGTAAACGATCGCAATAAACTAATAAGAACCCTTGCTATCGCCAAAAGCGCAATTCGTCATAATATGGCCAAAGATTTACCCAGCATGCCAACCACTACTGCTATTATTTGGGGAGCTCAAGACAGCGTTACACCTCCCAATGTAGCCGAAGAATTTAATTCCTTACTACCCAATTCAGATCTTTACTGGATTGATAAATGCGGTCATGCTCCCATGATGGAACATCCTCAACTTTTCAATGAGATCATGTACTCTTGGATGGAGAAACATAATATTTAAATCACAAAAATGAACGTTGCCCATGCTGAGTTTGTTGTGAGCAACACCAAAGTCGATCACTGCCCGAAAAGTAATTTACCCGAATATGCGTTTATTGGCAGGTCCAATGTCGGTAAATCATCATTGATTAACATGTTGTGCAACCGAAAAAAACTTGCTAGGACCTCCTCTAGACCTGGAAAAACCCAATTGATTAATCATTTTTTAATCAATAAGAAATGGCATTTAGTTGACCTTCCTGGCTACGGTTATGCCAGGGCTTCCAAAACCCAAAAAACAACCTTTCAAAAATTTGTTTTTGACTACTTCAATAAGCGTAAAGAGTTTATCTCTGCCTTTTTATTAATAGATATAAGACACGAACCACAACCCATTGATCTCGACTTTTTGAGGTGGCTGGGCAAACACTATATTCCTTTCTCAATTGTGTTTACCAAAGCTGATAAAATAAAAGAAAAAGAAATTGAAAAAAAAGTTTCGGATTATATGAAGGAACTCGAAAGGGACTGGGAAAGCCAACCTCAATATTTTATAACATCCTCAAAAAAAAGGCTGGGAAAGGATTCACTATTAAATCATATACACGAGATTAACCAGAGTATTAAAAAAAATTAACTGTCTTTTTTAAGGTTGAGCTTTTCGGCAAAATAATCACAAAAATCTTTCATGGCCTCGGCCATCTTTTCGTCTTGAGTTGCGCGAAGATAAGTATCACTCATAGTAATTAGTGATTGATGAAAAAACATTTTCATTTGATCAACAGGCATTTCCTTTATCCACAAATCCACCCTCAAGGTTTCTTGACTTTCACCGTTCCAGAGTGCCAAAAGCATGGCCTGCGCCACCTCATTTTTTAAACCTCCGTCGGGAGCCGACCAAGTAATTTTTTCGGGTACTTTATTCTCATCTACTGTAACTTCTATACTTATTGGGCTTGTCTGTTTTGCCATTATTTTCTTGGTTTATAATTGGATTTTGAGAACAGGGTTTCAGCAGGTAAGTTCAATAGGGCATTTATCTCTGTTTTTGGATATCGCTTCATATAAGATTTAATGATTTGCCAACCCAACCACACACCAACTCTTCCGGGTGATTGGTTATCTATTTCCAGATAAAATTTTGAGAATGGTGCGGGTAATATAAACCTTTGCATTAAAGAAGGATGAGTTTTAAATAACAATTGTTTTTCTACAAAATATTGCCACATATAGACCTCATTATCTATTAACCATTGTAATTGTGAATTGGTATAGCTCATCTTTTGAGCATCGCTAAATTCAGGCATTACCAAATCTTTCAGATAAATTTGTTTTCCAAAATAAATCATTTGAGACAAAAGTGATCTGTCATTATTAGGAGGAATTTTATAGACCGCGAATTTATTGACCACGTGAGAGCTCAAATACTCAATGTCCATTTCTTGGCGGATATATTGGGGTATTCCCTCATAGAGGGGGTTATCAGCTCCCAAATAGGTGTCCAAAGAGAGGATTAACAGAGAATCGGCATAAATCGTCTTACTTTGATAATCTACATTGTTAATTACGCCCAATACTCTTGGAGTTTTGGTTTTTGGAAAGTAATACTTTAAATGCTTAAAAAGATTTTTCAGATCCTCCTCAAGGGGTTCCATCTTTGAAAATTTCTTATTTACATTCTCAAGTAATAATAGTTGTAAGCTGTCTTTTTGTCTCTTAATCCAAACAGAGTCCTCAAACTTTTCAGGAAAAAGAAAAGGATACTCCTTTTTCAACTTTGGGATATCAGATGCATTGGAGAGATGAAACTTTTCATCAAACCGCTCAATGGTCAATTCTAATGGAATAGAAAGTATCTCAGAGGTCTTGGAATCAGGCTCATTACATCCCAAAATAAGGTAAAAAAAATAAAGGACAAAAAATATTTGTATGCTTGGAGAAAATATCAATCTCATTTAATTGGATTTATTTTTATTCCAATGTAACTTAGATTTACAAATGTAAGTTGTCTTTATTAAAAAAAATGAAAACACCTGAAAAAGTAGTCAACCATATTTATAAGTGGTTAAAGGATTATTTAAATGATTCAAAAATGAATGGTTTTGTTGTGGGCGTATCAGGGGGAATTGACTCTGCAGTAACCTCTACGCTATGCAGTCTTACTGGAGCACCCGTCTTATGCCTTGAAATGGAAATTCATCAAGATTCCCGTCAGATTTCAAGAGCGCAAGAGCATATCGAATGGTTAGAAAATAAATTTGATAATGTAAGTCACCACAACGTCTCTCTCACAAGAGTTTTTGATGGATTTGTTGATGGGTTACCCAGTACCGATGAGAAGGATTCCCAATTACTCAGTTTGGCCAATACCAGAGCACGATTGAGAATGACTACATTGTATTATTTTGCGGCTTTACACCGTCATTTGGTTGCGGGAACTGGAAATAAAGTAGAAGATTTTGGTGTAGGATTTTATACCAAATACGGTGATGGGGGTGTAGATTTAAGCCCAATTGCCGATTTATTTAAATCACAGGTATATGAAATTGCTAAATACCTTGAAATAATTGAAGTGATTCAAAAAGCTGCACCTACTGACGGGTTATGGAGTGACAATAGGACAGATGAAGAGCAAATGGGTGCAAACTACAACGATTTAGAGTGGGCCATGACTGAGATAGAGAGAAATCCCTCTCTTATTGGAATTGATCAAAAACACCTGGATATCATAGAAATCTATAAGAACTTCAATCTTGCGAACCAACACAAAATGAATCCTATTCCCGTTTGTCAAATACCTCCTCACTTATTGACTTAAAGCATTAAAAAAATTAATTAAATAGATATTTATTTATCTAATTTGTCTCAAATTATGATGAAATTACTTTAATTTGATATGCAACCCACAATTATTTACGGATTACAAAATCACTTTCTGATTATAATCATGTTGAAGTAGTCAATAAACAAGAAACTGATAAAGATACGCTTGGTTATATCAAATTTTATTATAAAAAAAATTGTTTCCGAAATAATTTTAATCGATTAAAATATTGACGATTTAATCAATAGTTTTAACAAAGTAAATCCCAATCTAAAGCTGATCCTTTTTACCAATATAACTCATAAATTCATGAACTTCCTCTTTTAAAAGCTCGTGTCTAATGATTTTATTCAAGATAGTAAAGCATCTATTGTGCTATTTGCTATTGATAAAATCACTTCCTAAAAACTTCAAATAATAAGTCGTTTTAACTACAAATCAATTTAGGATTTTTATTTTATATGATAAGAAATAGGAATAAAATGGTTTAATCAAAAGAAACTGAAGTACTCAATTACCTCAAGGAATATTAAATAAATATTGAAATTACCAAAATTATAAATCTACCATTATACTAGAATTAGACAGAAAAACAGTTTGATGAGTAAACTTCAGGTAAGCAATATATTTGCATTTTTTACTCAGGCGAAAAATTTAAACCTCGTTTAAAGTACTCGATCGAGTTTATTAGAAATGATGTTTTTCAATCGCTGATATCTTTTGATTTCTATCAGAGTCTCTTTGTTTTCTTCCTGTTGTTTGGTATCTATTTTAAGTTCTACTATTTTTTGATCGATCAAGTATCGCCTCATGGATAGAATTGTTTCACTAACTAATTGAACCACTTCACTCCCTTTGGTTTTGACAAAAACATTTCTTTTTTTCCAGTCATGTAGTTGATGTTGCTCCTCTTTCATGATCAAATCTGTAATGATTTCATTCTGGACCAAATCATCTGTTTGAATTATCTTTTCTAGATTAAAATCATCTTGCTCAATCTGGTAAAATTCGATGAGTTTGTAAAAAATTTTTTTAAACGTTTCATGACTCAATTCTATCTCATCTTGCTGTAAATCCAAAAATATCTTTTCATAGACCTTGGCAGTAATCTTTTCTTTTACCTCCACCAATTCCCCTTGCTTATTAGGCCTTGTTACCAGCTCCTCAAAATTCAACTCTTCATTTCCGTAAGTAAGTAAAATGGAAATAATTTGTCTTTCCAATTCAAAAGCATGATTGATTTTGACAGCAGTATCAGTGGTCTTTTTAATTAGGGCAAAAGATTCATTAGGAATTAATTTTTTGGTCCCTTTTTGTTTATTTTTTTGATTGACCTGTGCCAAGGCACTGAAGAGCGCTTGCTCAGAAATATGCATAATTTTTGCACAGTTCTGGATGTAAATCTCTTGTTTTATAACATCCGGAATCCTAAAAATACTCTCTATGATTTCCCTGATGGTTTCCGCTTTACGTATCGGATCATTTTTTCCGTCTTCTTTGAGAAGTGAAGCCTTAAATTCAATAAAATCTTTGGACTCCTCCTGCAAAAATATGCTAATTTCATCTTTTGTATGAGATTTTGCAAAACTATCTGGATCTTCTCCCTCGGGAAAAGTACACACCTTTACATTCATCCCTTGCTCCAAAATTAGATCTATCCCCCTAACAGAAGCCCTCAGACCCGCAGCATCTCCATCAAATAAAACCACAATATTTGAAGTGAATCTATTGATCAAACGAATTTGATCTACCGTTAGAGCAGTTCCAGATGAGGAGACTACATTGGCGATTCCAGACTGATGCATTTGAATGACATCTGTATAACCCTCTACCAAATAGCAAACATCATTTTTGGCAATCGCTTGTTTAGACTCAAATATTCCATACAAAGCCTTACTTTTATTGTAAATTTCGCTTTCTGGTGAATTCAGGTATTTCGCAGTTTTAGTATTTTGAGATAATTTTCTCCCCCCAAAACCCTGCACCCTTCCTGACATACTACGAATAGGGAAAACGACTCTGCCTCTAAAACGATCTACTTTCCGATCCTCATTGACGATTACCAATCCAGTTTTTTTTAGAAATTCTAATTGATAACCTTCTTTTAGTGCTTGTTTAGTCAGTGCATTGTAGGAATCGGGAGAAAAACCCAAAGCAAATTTTTTGAGGGTCTCATCCAGAAATCCCCTTTCTTTAAAATACGTTAAACCAATTGATTTACCTGCTTCAGTTTCCCAAAGGTTTTTTTCGAAAAAACTTGATGCATATTGAGCGACCAAAAACATACTCTCCTTGTCATCTTTAATCTGTTTTTCCTCGGGAGTGATCTCACTCTCCTCTATTTCAATATTATATTTTTTGGCCAAATATCGAATAGCCTCAGGGTAGGTAAAGTGTTCGTGTTCCATCAAGAAAGCAATTACATTACCGCCTTTTCCACTGCTAAAATCCTTCCAAATTTGCTTGGTTGGAGACACCATAAAACTTGGTGTTCTCTCCTGGGTAAAGGGACTCAACCCTTTAAAATTGGCGCCAGACTTTTTTAAGGTAACATATTCCCCTATCACCTCCTCCAGTCGGGCGTTTTCAAATACTTTGTCTATAGTACTCCTTGAGATCAAATCAGATTAAATTATTATATAAAAATAAAATTATATGGTTAGAGCACAAAACTAGAAGAATCAAATTCGAATTTCAGCTTCTAAATACTGCGCTCAGTAACATAATTGACCATTAACTCAAGGGAATCACGGTAAGTATTTTGTGGGAAAGTTTTGAGTAACTGAATGGCGCGGGATCGAAAAGACTCCATTTTTTTTTGGGCAAATTCAAGTCCACCTACACCTTTTATTTTTTTAATAGCTTCATGAACTCTTTTTTTGTCTTTATGATGATTTTTAACTGTATTAATTAACCACTTTTTATCGGAATGCTCCATAACATTTATGGCGTGAATCATCGGCAGTGTCATCTTTTGTTCTTTGATATCAATCCCTGTAGGCTTACCTATTTTTTGTTCAGAATAATCAAAAAGATCGTCTTTAATCTGAAAAGCCATTCCTAGGAGTTCTCCAAACTTATCCATTTTAGCAACCTCCTCATCACTCGCCTCAACAGATTTAGCACCCATAGAACAGCAAGCGGCCAATAAGGTAGCTGTTTTTTGACGAATGATTTCGTAATAGATTTCCTCGGTAATATCAAGATTTCTTGCCTTTTCGATTTGTAAAAGCTCCCCCTGACTCATTTCTCTTACCGCAATGGAGATTATTTTCAACAAATCAAAATCCTCATTTTCTATTGAAAGTAACAACCCTTTAGATAGAAGATAGTCCCCAACCAGCACTGCAATTTTATTTTTCCACAAGGCATTTATGGAGAAAAAGCCTCTGCGTTGATTGCTGTCATCCACTACATCATCGTGAACCAAGGTGGCAGTATGGATCAATTCAATTATCGATGCACCACGATATGACCGTTCATTGACTTTACCTTTACCTAACATCTTGGCTACTAAAAAAACAAACATTGGACGCATTTGTTTTCCCTTCCTATTAACAATAAAATGAGTGATTCGGTTTAGTAAAGCAACCTTTGAAGACATTGAAGAAGTGAACTTTTTTTCAAAAAGCTCCATTTCCTCGTATATAGGTTCTTTAATGCGCTCTACAATCTTCATTTGATAGTAAATATACCAATATTAGTGGAGGAATAACAAGCAATAAATTTTAGGTTTTATTAGCCAATTGACCACAGGCCGCATCTATATCTTTTCCTCTTGAACGCCTTACGGTAACTGAAATTCTATTGAGTTCCAAAGCAGTTTCATACGCCTCTATTCTGTCTTTTTCTGCTTGTAGGAATTCTTCATCACCAATGGGATTATATTCTATCAGATTTACTTTCGAAGGGGAGATTTTACAAAAATCTACCAATGCCTTGATATCCTCATCTTGGTCGTTAATCCCTTTCCAAACTATATATTCATAAGTGACAGGTTTGGAGGTCTTTGAGTACCAATATTGGATAGCTTCGGCAAGCTCTTGAAGTGGAAACTTTTCTGCAAGTGGCATCAACTGATCCCTAACATTTTGTCGAGCACTATGAAGTGAAACAGCTAGACCAAAACGCACTTGATCATTGGCCATTTTAATTATCATTTTTGGAATTCCTGAAGTCGAAACTGTAATTCTAGAGGGAGACATACCAAAAGCCTCTGGATTGGTTATTTTATCTATGGCATTGATCAGGTTCTTGTAATTCGTCAATGGTTCTCCCATACCCATAAAAACTATATTGGATAAAGGTCTATCAAAATATAAACGGCTTTGTTTGTCCATCGCAACAACCTGATCGTAAATTTCATCAGCGTTAAGGTTTCGCATTCTTTTAATCTTTGCGGTAGCACAAAACTTACAATCTAGGCTGCAACCAACCTGTGAGGAAACACAGGCAGTGGTTCTACTAGAAGTGGGAATAAGAACAGATTCAATAACCAGGTTGTCATGCAATTTAACTGTATTTTTAATAGTACCATCAAGACTTTTTTGTTGCAGATCTATATCAATGTGGTTGATAACAAAGTTATTCTGCAATAAGGTTCTTGTCGATTTAGAAAGGTTGGTCATCCCGTCAAAATCGTGTATCCCTTTTTGCCATAACCATTGGTATACCTGATTACCCCGAAAAGCTTTATCCTGATTTTCTGTAAAAAATTTCCTTAGATCCTTAAGTGACAGGGAACGAATATCTTTTTTTGTTTCAGTGATCATCTATGTTATCATTCAAAAATACTCCATGATAGCTTAACAATTAAGTTATATGATGAGCATGGCATCTCCATAAGAATAAAAATTGTATTTGTTTCTGATAGCTTGTTTATAAGCCTCTTTTACAAAATCAACATCGGCAAAAGCGGACACCATCATTAACAAAGTAGATTTAGGAGTATGAAAGTTGGTAATCATACAATTGGCAATAGAGAAATCATATGGAGGGAAAATAAATTTATGTGTCCATCCTTGAAAGGGATTAAGAGTATTCATTGAAGACACAGAGGACTCCAAACCTCTCATAACAGTAGTACCTACTGCACAAATTCTCCTTTTATCATTCAATGCCTTATTGACCACATTGGAAGCTTCTTGGGAGATAATCAATTCCTCTGAATCCATTTTGTGTTTGGAAAGGTCTTCAACTTCCACAGGGCTGAAAGTTCCAAGTCCAACATGAAGCGTCAGCTCTGCAAGATCAATTCCTTTGATTTGAAGCCTTTTGATAAGGTGTTTTGAGAAGTGAAGACCCGCAGTTGGAGCGGCTACAGCTCCCTCGTGTTTGGCATAAATCGTTTGATACCGCTCCTCGTCTTCATCCTCTATTGGGCGGTTTATGTATTTAGGAAGAGGGGTTTGACCCAGTTCCTTAAGCTTAGACCTAAATTCGCTGTAAGAACCATCAAATAGAAAACGAAGCGTTCTCCCTCTGGAAGTAGTATTATCAATTACCTCAGCGACCAAACTATCGTCATTTCCAAAATAAAGTTTATTTCCTATTCTAATTTTTCGGGCAGGGTCTACCAAAACATCCCAAAGGCGTTGTTCTTCGTTAAGTTCTCTCAATAAAAAAACCTCAATTCTGGCCCCAGTTTTCTCCTTATTTCCAAAAAGTCTAGCAGGGAATACCTTCGTATTGTTGAGCACCATAACATCACCTTCATCAAAAAAATCAATTACTTCTTTAAATGTATGGTGACTGATAGACTTTTCAGAACGATTGAGAACCATTAATCGGGATTCATCTCTCCCGGAGGAGGGTCTTTGTGCCAATAAAAAATTAGGAAGCTCAAAATTAAAATCTGATAGTTTCATAAAAATCAATCTTTGGCCTGCAAATATAGGTTTCTGAAAGGGGTGTTGTCAAGTAATTGAGAATAAAAAACTATAAAATATTTTGATCAAAGTCAATTCTCATAAGATCGTCCCAGAAACTGGGGTAAGACTTTGAAACCACCCCAGCATTGTTGATGGTAATGGGTACTTTTAATCCTAAAGGGGCAAATGCCATGGCCATTCTATGGTCATTGTATGTGTCTATTGAAATATTTCTATTTATTTGACTTGAGTTAATTAACTCGAAGCTCGTATCAGTTATATTGACTTTGGCGCCCAACTTTTCAATTTCAATTTTTAGTGCTATTAAACGATCTGTCTCTTTGATTTTAAGGGTATGCAAACCAGTGAGATTACATTGAACATGCATTCCCAAACACGTCACAGCAATAGTTTGTGCCAAATCGGGGGTATTTTTAAGATTTAATGATATATAACTCGGAGGGGTAAAGCCTACGAGTTTAGTAAGCTTTATTTTTCCATCAATATAAATCGTTTTTACACCCAATTTTTTATAGATTATGGACAAAGCGGCATCTCCCTGTTTACTTTCTTCCGAATAATTGTTTAATGTAATTTCACTTTCCGCAGCTAAAGCGACTATTGAGTAAAAATAAGACGCTGAACTCCAGTCAGATTCTACATTCCAGCTAATCGGTTCAATTGATGATTGGGGTTGTATAGTGATTTTACCCCCGTCAAAGGCCGTCTCAAGACCCAATTTATCCATAATACTTTGAGTCATTTTAATATAAGGCACAGAGGTTGTTTCACCAATCAAATCAATTTTCAAACCCCTCTTAAGTGAGGGAGCGATCAACATTAATGCAGTAATATACTGACTGCTAATATTGGCGGGGAGTGATACCAGATTCTTTGAAATCTCTTTTCCTTTGATTTTCAAAGGAGGAAAACCAACCTCTTTTTGATAAGTAATATCAGCTCCCAGACTATTTAAAGCTTCCACTAGGAGCTTGATAGGACGCTCTTGCATTCTTTGAGATCCAGTCAAAACAATTTCCTTGTCGGGTCTCGTTGCAAAATAGGCAGTCAAAAAACGCATGGCTGTTCCTGCATGATAGATGTCTATAATATCATCTTCACTATTTAGTCCTTCTTGAGTGGCTTTTGAATCGTCAGAATTAGAAAGGTTTTGAATTTCGATTTGAGGAAATAAAGCTTGTAGAACCAGTAATCTATTGGATTCACTTTTGGAACCGGTAATATTAAGCGTTCCATTCGCCACTTGACTCAAGTGATGTAATTTTATATTCATTCCCGAGTTTTATTCCAACTTAGGGTTATTTTGGTGACGGTAGTGATCTCTCTCAGATTTGATTTTTATCTTTTTGTCAAAAGCTTTTTGCAAATCCACCCCCGTCTGATTGGCTAAACACAAAACCACAAAAATAACATCGGCAAGCTCCTCTCCAAGATCCTTTAATTTATCTGATTCTTTTTCACTTTGCTCTCCATATATTCTGGCAATTATACGCGCAACCTCACCAACCTCCTCAGTTAGCTGAGCCATATTGGTCAATTCGTCAAAATAACGAACCCCATGTTCTTTAATCCAAATATCAACGATTTCCTGAGCTTTTTTTAATTCCATCTGTAAGCGAATTTAAAACTTTCCCACTGGTGATAAAAGTATAAATCTAAAAATCATAACATACCTTTTATTTCGTACAGATTATTTACTATTGGGCAATGGTCGTGCAAGGGTTCATTGTGTGAGTTGAAATGTATTGCTTGCATACCAATATTTAATGCCCCCAGTATATCTGCTTCCAAACTATCTCCAATCATCAAGGAGTTTTCTGGAGTCGTTTTGGTTTGGTCAAGGGCATATTCAAAAATAATCGGATTTGGTTTTTTGTAACCTACTTTCTCTGCAGTAATAATATTTTTAAAATAGTTTGCCAAGCCAGAGTTTTTGATTTTATGATGCTGTACTACTTCAAATCCATTGGTAATGACATTGAGTTGATAATTGAGTTTGAGTCCCTCCAAAAGTGAAATTGTCCCATTAAAAAGATTGGAAAAAGTGGATAGATGTAAAAGATATTTAATTGATAAATTATTAATATCGTCTGAGTCAAATCTATAATCAATTGCTTCAAAACTTTCAATCAGTCTTTTATGCCGTAACTCTAGTTGAGAAATTTTATTTTCTCTGTATAGCTTCCAATATCGGTGATTAATTTGACTGTATACAGATAAAAAATCATCCAGGTTGAGTTGAATATTTAGCTCTCTAAAAATCTTCTCAAAGGTAAGTGCTGAATTTTTTTCGAAATCCCAGAGGGTGTGGTCCAAATCAAAAAAAATATCGGTAATCTGATTATTATTTAGCATGATAGCTAAGATAATTTATAAATTGATCCCGCCATAAGTTTTTCACCTTACTAGGATTTAGTATTCCATTTGAGAAAGATACACTGTGGAAAGCAGATCGGGTGGGTAGGTTTTGGTAGAGCTCCTCCAATTTTTTAAAAGCTTTTTGAGTTGAAAACTTTCTTAATCCTTGATCCTCGGCTACAACAGGGTGAATTTTTAGCGGGGTTTGTATATCATTTTTCAAATCATAAAAGTAAAAAGGAACAGCAGTTGATGCTCTATATCCCACCTCATCTTTATAACCCATGCTATAATCCATTTTAATTTCTTGTTCCAATAACGTGTAATAGTCTGAGGCAGCACATAAAAGTCCGTAATTGAAGCGCACTTCATCCACTTTCTTATGAATCAATTTTTTAAATTGGTCACATTCTTTTGATAGGGTTTTAGTTTCCATTTGGGTGGCATAGGAGGCCAGTAGAGAAACCCTATTTAAATCGGCAATATTTTTGATTAATCTTCTAAAACTGAAGTTGTGAGTCGACACCCCTCTGTCAAAAAAAGTATTTTTAGCAAAAAGGAAAAAATAAAGTGGTTTGTTTCCAAACTTTTTGAACAATGCTTCCAACTCTTCAAAATTATTATGAGGGTCTTTTCGTAAACCCAAAAGTACCAAATATTGCTCAATAAGATCTAAAAAATTAAATTTCCAAATTGAAGTTATGGTGTCTGACAGCTTAAGTAATAAAGATTTTTTTTGGTACTGATAAGGATTGACGACAGAAATGATAGGTTGGAATTTTGGCTTTTTCCAAGACATGTGGGGGAGGTCTGAAAAAAACTCATGTAACTTATCTTTAAGTCTTATAGCCCATAGGTCAATCAGGGGTTGTTCGAGAAAATTATTTTTGGAAGCCAAACTTTGGTTAGCCAAAAAAGCCCCAAACTCATCTTTAACATGGGGCAGAAATTCTTCATATCTGCAAATCAAATAAAAAGAAGCTGCAAAAATATCGAAGGGCAACTGGGAGGGTTGACTCTTTTTGAAAAAAGCGGCAAGTCCAAACCAATTATGAATTTCGATAGGAACATCCTGAATACCCTTCTGAAAAAGTAACTCATGCGATGCTAAAAAAAATTCATTTCCCAACGGTTGATGAGTATAACTCAATTTGGGTCCAGAATGAGAAACGAATTTTTCTAAACTAGAGGTGAAACATATGGGGAGTTCTAAAATACGTATAAAGAGTTGCCTGAATACATAAGTCAATCTAGGGGTTATCTTATGCGAATAAACCAGTATCATTCAAATCAAATTTTCATATTTTAACCAAAAATAATGCTTTTCATAGACAATAAGATCATCCAAAATTATTATGTAAAAATAGGTGCAGACTTTAGAATTTTTTTTGAATAATGTCATGACATTTTTAGCTAAGTATTATGTTTACTAAAGTGTGGTTGTAAGCCAAATCATTGATATTTCAATAATTTCTATTATATTTTTTTAAGTCAAATGTTATACATTTCGTTTTAATTGACTCTTCCTTTACTCAAGTATTTTTTTCGATCAGGTGATTAAATTGGTTGAGTTATAAAATCCAAAACTCCTCATTGAATAAAATAGAAATTAATCTTGAAAAATACCGAAAGGCCAAACTTCCCAAATTAAATCATTTTTTACCGGGGAAATTCCATGGAAATGGGATGAGAGTTCTAGGGAAGCTATTATATTTTGGTTTTGACCAGTCCTACGCCCTTGAATTGTATGAGATATTGGAGGGAAATATTTTGTAAATATGATAGTCCATTTTTGATTATACAAAAACGTTAAATCAACTATAATATTTTTAATCGATGGCATCGACTTCCAATGATAATCCAATAACTATTCTACAGAAAGGTCATTAGATCCTTTTTCTTTTTATTTTTCTCAAGGATATCAAAGGAATCCATTGATTGAGATTAAATTTGGGTGCAAATTCGAAATACTGTTCCAATTAACTTAATTTCGAAATTTGAGGTTATTAAAACTTAGATAAACGATTTTTTAAAGCCTCCAAATCTATTCCCCCATAGTTACCTGAACTCATCATTAGTAGAACTGTAGAGAAGTAATCTTGCTCCAAAAGAAAGTTTTTCAAATCTTCTGGCTTAGAGTAAACTATCAGATCGGGGTGACCTACCGCCTCAATGATTTCTAGTGGAGTGATTGAGGGTCTATTTTTAATTTTCAAAGCCTCAGGGTCATAAAAAATAATAGGTAAATCGGTTTGATTAAGTGTTTGATAATAATTGACAAGGAAAAGGGGGTCCAAACTGCTGTAAGTATGAAGCTCCAGACAAGCAATAAGTTTCAATCCTATAAATTGTGCTTTGACCGCTGCTGTGGTAGCCTTTACTTTACTAGGTGCATGTGCAAAATCCCTAAATAGGTGACTGGTCTTTCCCGTGGCCAATCGCTCCAATCGTTTTGAAGCTCCTTTAAAACCAGAGATAGCTTGATAAAAATCGTCTTCATCAATACCAATAAGTTGACAAATCCACTTAGCACCTGACAAATTTGAAAGGTTGTGTTTTCCAAATATACTCAACGGCATGGGGCCCTCATCTGTTTCCAGATAGGTGACACCGGAAGAAATAGAATGATCTGGCAAACGGTAAGGTTCTTTTCTTACAATATTTTGGGAAACCTCAACCATTTCACGCAATTTTTCATCCTCCTGATTGTAAACCAAAACCCCTCCAGCTTTGATGGAGTATATGAATATTTCGAATTGACGATTGTAATCCGATTGAGTTTTAAAAACATTGACGTGATCCCAAGCGATTCCGCTTATCAATGCTATTTGAGGTTTGTAATGATGAAATTTGGGACTTGAATCTATAGGAGAAGACAAGTATTCATCTCCCTCCAAGACTATAAATTGATTGTTTTCGGACAAGTAAACCGAATTGTCAAAACCCTCCAGTTGGGCACCAATCATATAATCAACAGATTTTTGATGGTAGTTCAGTACATGTAATACCATTGCAGTGATGGTAGTTTTACCGTGACTGCCAGCAATTACCACTCTGGTTTTTTTTTTGGTGTAATGAGCGATGAACTCTGGATAGGAAAATAGAGGCAGTCCCATTTTTTGCGCTTTCACTAATTCTGGATTATATTTTTTGGCATGCATTCCCAAGATCACTGCATCAAGACTGGAGTTTATTTTTTCAGGAAACCAGCCCATTTCATCAGGACAAATCCCAGCCTTTTGAAGCTGACTCAGTGAAGGGTCAAAAATTGCGTCGTCACTTCCCGTTATCTGATGCCCATTTTCTTTTAGCGCAATGGCCAAGCTGTGCATAACACTTCCTCCTATGGCAATAAAATGAAAATTACTCAAGCTTTACTATATTAAATAATTCTCTAGCTTCTTCAAAGTTAGGGTTTATCTCTAGTGCTTTTTGCAAT
>CENP01180586.1_pt1 | contig 43430 bp, 40 predicted proteins | sample 361281 | NCBI WGS metagenome assembly CENP01 (sample SAMEA2591122, study PRJEB7988) | marine metagenome | biome: marine biome (ENVO:00000447); feature: deep chlorophyll maximum layer (ENVO:xxxxxxxx); material: saline water (ENVO:00002010), including plankton (ENVO:xxxxxxxx) | depth 70 m
TTTGCTTTTAGGTCTCCCTACGCCCATGCAAAAATACTAGAAATTAACATCACTGATGCGATTAACCAGCCAGGTGTTTTAGATATAATCACTCATAAAGATATGGATGATAGTAATATTGGACCAATTCCATGTCTTACTGCAGATAAATTAAAGGGTAAAGATGGAAATGGTATAAAAGTACCACCATTAATATCTCTCGCAAAAGACAAACTTTATTACGTTGGTCAGCCAATTGCTTTCATTATTGCGGACACACTAAATAATGCAAAAAATGCGGCAGATTTTATAATGCTTGATGTAGATGAATTAGATGTAATAGTTGATCCCAAAGAATCTATGAAAGTTGATATGCCCCCTATTCACCCGTCTCTTGAAAATAATATTGCCATAGATTGGGATTACGGCGACAAAGATGATGTTGATAATATTATAGAGAAGGCAAAATACAAAACATCTATAGAACTTAGAAATAGCCGCCTGATTGTATCCGCCATGGAACCCAGGGCTTGCATGGCAAGCTATGATAATAAAAGCTCAACATACAATTTACATTCACCATCACAAGGATTGTTTGGGTTTTCAAACATATTGGCAAATATCTTTGGTGTAGAAAGAGATCAGATGCATTGTCATACGCCAAGTGTAGGTGGTTCATTTGGAATGAAATCCAGCCCATACCCAGAGTATATAGCTGCTCTAGTAGCGGCAAAGAAGACTGGTAAAACAATTAAGTGGAAAGATACGAGAACAGACTCATTCTTATCAGATACACATGGAAGAGATTCATGGATTAATGCCACAATTGCTTTCGATGAAAATAAAAAAATGTTAGGAGCAAAAATTGATGTTGTAGCGAATTCAGGAGCATTTATGGGACTAATGGGCCCGATGGCACAGTCTGCTAATATTAAGAATAATTTTTGTGGGGCTTATGATCTTCCAACAATGTATGTAAACTCAAAAGCAGTATTTACAAACACAACACCCATTGGTGCTTACAGAGGTGCTGGCAGACCGGAAGGTGTTTATATAATGGAGAGATTATTGCAAAAAGCAGCAATTGAAATGGATATTGACCCAGTTGAGTTGCGTAAAATAAATCTTATTCAAAAAGAACAATTCCCATATCAATCAGCTGCTGGGTTGACATATGACAGCGGAGATTTTCAAAGTGTTATCGAAGATGGTCTTAAAACTGCAGATTGGGATGGTTTTGAGGCAAGAAAAATAGAATCTAAGAAAAATGGGTTTTTTAGAGGTAGAGCACTAACTTACTATTTAGAAGTAACGGCTCCAGTTGGAAAAGAAATGGGTAGAATTCGCTTTGATGATAATGGATCTATAACATTGATAAGTGGTAATCTCGATTATGGACAAGGCCATTTAACTTCATTTGCACAGATAATGTCAGATAAGCTATCAATTCCTATGGATAAGTTCAAATTATTGCAAGGTGATAGTAAAGAATTAATAGCAGGGACCGGAACAGGTGGCTCGCGAACAGCAATTTCAGGGGGCACGCTCCTCCTAAAAGCTGCAAATATTGTGATTGAAAATGGAAAACAATTAGCTGCCCATCTATTTGGAGATGATGCAAATAATGTAGAATTTAATGATGGTAATTTTGAAGTACCAAACACTAATCATAAAATCAATATACTAGATCTAAATAGTGATATCAAAGATCTCATAAGAGACAAGAAGCTACCAGCTAATCTGCCTCAAGGTTTAGATGGGGAATTAGCTGAAGATACACCTCCATCATCTTTTCCAAATGGATGTCATATTTCGGAAGTTGAAATAAATCCAAAAACTGGAGAAGTAAAACTTATAAAACACATTGCAGTAAATGATTTTGGTAACTTAGTAAACCCGCTTCTCGTAGAAGGGCAAGTGCTAGGTGGCATCATTCAAGCCCAAGGCCAAATACTTATGGAAAATCTATGCTACGATGATTACGGTCAGTTACTATCAGGTTCATATATGGACTACACTATGCCTAAGGCTGCCGATATACCTAAGCAATTTGTGTTTAAATCGCACCCAGTTCCATGTACAACAAATCCATTGGGAATTAAAGGTTGTGGAGAAGCAGGTATATCAGGGGCTCTTCCAACCATCATGAACGCAATTGTTGATGCCCTGGAAAGTAACGGAATTGATGGGAAAAACCTCAATATGCCAGTTACATCAGAAAAAATGTGGGAAATAGTCAGTTAATAGGTTTTTTTAATTAATTTTCTTTATCTTTGACTGATCTTTGATATAAATAAGTTAACTTTTTTTATGGAGTAAATGATGAAACAAAGAAATCAATACCTTATAATGGTAGTTTTAGTTGCAGTAATGGCAGGTACAGCATTCTATATATGGGACAAAGAAAAAGATATGGTCAAAGAGGATACCTCCACTGTGCTAGAATTTAAGTCTGAAGATGTTGAATTTTGGAAATAAATATTATATTTGCCAAATTATAAAGTAAACACCTACTATAGATAGAAAAATTCCAAATAAGACTTTGAAGTTTATTATCTCGTGTTTTTTGTTTATGAACCAACTAAAAATTACTCGAAATATTATAGTTGTTTTTTGAATGGGCTCAACGATTGATATTGGTGCAATACCCAGCGCCATATATCTTAATAGGTGAGCGAAGAAACTAAATATACCAGCTAGCAAAAACCAAGAAACTCCTTCTTTTTGGTAATTATATATTTCACGAAATGATTTTTTGCTGATTATTATGATTAAAAAAATTAAAATTGTTGCTGAAAAATAAGCAATAAAAGCCCCTACAATACTTTCTTTCACACCCCCCTCATTCAACCCAACTTTGACAAAATAAGGGCTTATCCCAAAAGATATAGCACACAGTATTCCCCATATATATCCCTTCTTATAATCTATAATAATACCTGACTTTGTTTTAGAATTTTCTTTTCCTAAAAATAGTATTATTGAAGGTCCAATAATTATTAGAGATATACCAATAAGTAATTTTAAAGTAATAATTTCACCCAAAACAAAAAAAGCAAAAAATATTGAAACTAGTAGACCTAATTGAGTGACCGGACCTGCGAGTGTGGCCCCCAGTAACTGTGTTGATTTATAATTACAATAACGACCAATAATTAAATGAACTATTCCAGCTAAGGAGAAAAAAAATAGTGAGTCAAATGACATCGTATATAACAAATACGTATAATCAAAAATAACTAATATCATATAAAATAATGGAACACCGATGGGAACGGTAATTGCAATAGCCTGATATACTGGAGCTGTTATGACTCCTCTTCGAAGAGTGGTCATATTTCCTGCAAACATCATAGATGATAATAATGCAAGTACACCTCCCAGCATGTCTAAGCTCCCTTTTATGACAAATCTAATTGTAAAATAAGTAAGTAAACACCGACTAATGACAAAGCAATACCAGATAAAACTCTTAAATTTATAATTTCATGCTTTCGATTTATAAGGTACCCAAATAAAACACGAAAAACAATAGATGAACGATGAATGGGTTCAACTATAGAAATTGGAAGAAAACCAAGGGCTATGAATCTTAGTAACTGAGCGCTGGATCCTAATATGCCCGTTATAGTAAACCATTTTATTCCATCTACATTAATTGATACTACTTCTTTCAAACTGACTCTACTGAAGAGGACAATAAATATCAAGAATATCATCGCTGATAGATACGCGACAAAACCACCAATAATAGTGAATTTAAAATCACCAGAATGAAGGGCTAGCTTGATAAGAAGTGGACTTATTCCGTAACAAAAAGCACACATCATTCCCCACATTAATCCTTTATTGTAATTTAGTTTAATACCAGATTTGGTATACTTATCATTTTGTTTTCCAAATAAAATAAATAGTGGACCCATTAACAATAGGGCAATTCCAATTATGTGCAAAAAAGTAATTACTTCTCCTAGAATGAAAAAAGCGGTAAATAGACTGATTAATAAACCTAACTGAACGATTGGCCCTGCTTGTGTTGCACCAATTGACTCGATTGTTTTATAGCCGAAATATCTCCCAAACACGAAATGAATAATTCCAGCAGAAGAGAATAATAATAATGAATTTAGGTTAAGTAGACTAAAACTAGACCAACATCTAAAAGCAACTATTGCAATTAGAAACAAAGGAACACCAATTGGAACAGTTACAATAATTGACTGATAAACAGATGCATACAGTATACCTCTTCGAAGTGCAGTATCATTAGCAGCAAATGCAATTGCTGAAATAATTGCACAAAATAATCCTGTCACTTTATTACCTATATTTAATAATTCATTTTTAAATACATGGGGGTACCATGATTTAAATATGTAATTGTTTCCTCAAAATTTGGACGACCCTTAGGAATATAACTATTTGAATAGGAAAAACCTTCACTTGGGATCCAAAAAAAAGATGTGTTTAATTTCTTATCATTATTTTCATCATGATAAACAAAAATTGAAATTTCACCCTCATGTATATCTTTTAGAGGGAATATAGTTTGTCCCGTTGTAGCTACCTTCCTTGCATTATAAAATGGTTTATTGTTTATAAATGAGTCTTTATTTTTATAAATACTTATTTCAATGTACCCATCATTATTTGCAACATCTTCGATATAAATTGAAGCGTGCGAGTATACAAATTTACTTGTTGAAACAAGAAATAATAAAATTATTAAATATTTTACCATTTTTAGAAATCAGGATCTGGTGCTGCAACACATTGCTTTGTAACCTTCATCATCCAAGTATAGAATTCAAGTCGATTTCCATCAGGGTCAGTAATATAAAATGCATGGCTACCACTCCCACCAACAAAACCGAGGGTATCACCACCTTCAACGTATTTTGCTTCATGTCCATGAACATAAGGGCCCGAAACAAAAGGTATACCTTTTTTCTTACATTCTTCCAATGCATTCAACCAATCTTCTCTTTCAGGTATTTCAAACGCAATATGATGAACACCTGGAAGATGTCTCTTGCCAGTATCTGATTGATCTAGACCTTTTCTATCTTTTGCTTTATCTATCTCAAAAAAAACAATATCATGATGCCAATCCTCACATCTAACAAAACACTGACGATCTTTTCTGTATGGTTCACCCCATAATCCAGTGAGCTTCAAACCAACAACATTTCTATACCAATTGAGTGATTTATCTATATCACTTACCCAAATACCTATATGGCCTACTCTATGCACTCCTTCAAAAGACATTGCACCCCCCTTTATTGTATTTATATTTTAAATGTTACCATAAATATTATAAATTATGTTAAATAAAATCTATAGGCTTTAGTACATTTCCATTCGTTTAAAAAATGTTTATTTTGGTGATTACCAGTCAAAAGATTATTTGAAGGGAAGTTGGCGGGCCCTATAGGAATCGAACCTATGACACAGTGATTAAAAGTCACCTGCTCTACCGACTGAGCTAAGGGCCCGTATGTATTTAATTTAATATACTTAAATTAGCTTTACATCAATACATAATCAGATATTTTCTTTTTTATCCCATTTTTCATATATTTGATTAGCTATTTCATCATATTTCTGATCGCGAATTGCTTTTCTTAGTTTAATCATTAGATCATCATAGTAACGTAAGTTGATATAGGTAAGGATCATTGAACCTAACAATTCTTTTGCTTTAAATAAATGGTGCAGATATGCACGTGAATATTTGGATGTTATCGGGCACTTTGAGTATGGATCAATAGGTTTATTATCATTTGAATATTTTGAATTTCTGATATTAATATTACCATTGCATGTATAAGCCAGGCCATGTCGTCCAGCTCTTGTAGGCATTACACAGTCAAACATATCAACTCCTCTTCGAACAGACTCAACAAGGTCTAGAGGTGTTCCAACCCCCATTAGGTATCTGGGTTTATTTTTTGGAAGAAACGGTATGGTATTATCTAACGTTTGAACCATTAATTTATGGCCCTCACCAACGGCTAAACCTCCAATTGCATAGCCATCAAATCCTATTTTTATAGTTTCTTCTGCAGAGTGTTTTCTTAAGTCAGGGTTTATACCTCCCTGCACTATCCCAAAAAGTTTTCTTTTATTTTTTTTGGAAAATGACTTCTTAGATAGCTCAGCCCATTTCAATGACAAACTCATAGCATTTTTAATTTTTTCTTCATCTGTGTTATATTCCACACACTGATCTAGTACCATTTGAATATCTGAACCAATTGAATTCTGTATGTCCATTGATAATTTAGGAGTTAAAAAAAATCTCTTCCCGTCAATATGGGATTTGAAATATACACCATCATTCTCAATTTTTGTTAATTTAGACAATGACATTATTTGAAACCCCCCCGAATCAGTCAGTAACGGTTTATCCCATTGCATAAAATTATTTAAACCACCAAAATTATCCAATACCTCACAACCAGGCCTTAGAAACATGTGGTATGTATTTGCAAGAATTATTTTAAAACCAATTTCATCTAATTTCTCAGTGAACATCGCTTTAACCGTTCCCTGAGTTCCAACAGGCATAAAAACTGGTGTCTCGACAAAACCATTTGGCAGATTTAAGATACAATTTCTTGCTTTACCATCGGTTTTTTTAATTTCAAATGTCATAATTTTTCTTTATAAGACAAGCATCACCATATGAATAAAAACGATAATTATTTTTTATCGCATACCTATATGCTTTTTGCATATTTTGAATACCATAGAATGCACAGACTAGAACAAATAATGATGATCTTGGTAGATGAAAATTAGTAACCAAAATATCTACTGCATTAAATTTAAATCCAGGTGTAATATATATGTCAGTCTCACCAATATATTCAGAAAATACACCTTCCATATTAACAGCAGTTTCTAAAATTCGCATACTAGTTGTGCCTACAGCTACAATCTTATTCTTGTTTTCTTTGGTCTGATTCAAAATTTTTACTTGATCAGCTCCCAAACAGCACCACTCAGAATGAATCTTATGATCGAGAATATCGTTTGTCTTTATAGGGGAAAAAGTACCTGACCCAACATGCAGAATAACTGTACATATATTTACCCCTTTAGACTTAATTTCTTCTATTAAATTTTCTGTGAAATGGAGTCCTGCGGTTGGAGCTGCAGCTGAACCATGAGTTCTCGCATATACAGTTTGATAATCTAACTCATCTTCTTTTTTAATATCTCTTTGAGACATTATATAAGGCGGCAAGGGCATTGTTCCATTAACAAAAATCCACTTAATTAATTTTTCCTTGTCTAAATTAAAAGATATCTTTACATGGTCATCCTCCTCAAATGCAAGGACTATTGCTTCAATTTCATCAGTTGCTGAAAATATTATTTTATCATTTATCCTTACGCGTTTTTTTGGCTTCACCAAAATAAGCCAAGATCCATCCTCAAGTTCTTTTATAAGGTTTAATTTAATTTTTGAGGATTTATCAGCACGTTTTCTAATACATTCAAAATAAGAAGGGATGACTTTTGTTTCATTAAGCACAAGCGTATCACCGGCGTCTAAAAATGATGGTAGGTCATAGAAATTTAAATCACTATAATTCTTATCTAAAACTAAAAGTCTAGAATGATCCCTTGGTGAAACAGGCTCCAATGCAATTTTATTTTTATCGAGTTGAAAATCAAATAATTTTAAATCCACAGGACTAGATTTTATTCTTCTATAAGTGACATTCTGACAATTTTATCAGGCTCAACTGGAGGCTCACCTCTTGCAATTGCATCCACATAATCCATGCCATCAACAACAGTTCCCCATACTGTATATTGTCCGTTTAAGAAAGGTGCTGGTTTGAAACATATAAAAAACTGGCTATTAGCACTATTTGGGTTACTAGAGCGCGCCATACCGATTGTACCTCGTTCAAATGGCTTATTGGAGAACTCAGCAATTACATCTGGATAATTTGAACCACCCATACCAGTTCCAGTGGGGTCCCCTGTTTGCGCCATAAACCCTTCTATTACTCGATGGAATACAATTCCATCATAGAAACCCTCTTTAGTAAGTTGTTTTATTCTTTCAACATGCAGTGGAGCAACATCACTATGCAGTTCAATTACGACTTCTCCATGAGTTAATTCTAATAGTAGTTTTTCATTTGTATTTTCAGCCATAGCATCCTTCATAAAAATAATTAATAATAATGTAAATAATATTTTTTTCATTTATTTATATATTCTTGGTAATAGAATTAATATTACTAATCAAGTATTTATTTACCGTTGATGGAACCAAGGTATCAATTTGGCCACCTAACTTATAAATCTGTCTTACAAGACTTGATGATATGTGATTAAGGTTATTATCAGTAGCCATAAAAAAAGTCTCAATATTATTGCTCATCTTACGATTAGTATTATACATTCTGAGCTCATAATTTAAATCAGATGTATCTCGAATCCCTCGCACAATTAGATTACAATTATTTTTTTTTGCAGCATCAATTAGGAGACAGTCAAATTGTACTATATCGATTTTTAGATTTTTAATGACTAAAGCATCAACAGATTCTCTGATTAGCTTTTCCCTAATTTTAATGTCAAGTAGGCTATTTTTATCATGGTGATTTCCAATACCTACAACCAAATGATCGGTAATAGTTGATACCTTTTTAATTATATTCTGATGCCCAAGTGTAAATGGATCGAATGATCCCGGAAAGAAACATTTACTCATCATCCAAGTCCTCAATATGATCGGCCTCACTATCATCATCAGCCTCAATATCACCCAATCGCTCAACGGAGACTACTTGCTCTTCATTGTCAATATCAAAAATTTTCACACCTTGGGTCGATCTTGACGCAATTCTAATATCATCAACAGGGCATCTTATTAATTTACCTTTGTCAGTTACTAATATGATTTGATTTGATGGATCTACAGGAAAAGAATCAGATAAATCACCATTCCTTTCGTTTACTACCATTGCAATAATCCCCTTACCGCCTCGCCCTGTAACTCTGTATTCATACGTTGATGTTCTCTTTCCAAAGCCATTATTTGAAATGGATAATATAAATTGTTCTGATGCCCCCATCTCTGCATATTTCTCATCACTTAACACTGTAGGATCGGCGTCTTCAATAGAGTCCTCATTAATCTCAACTTCCTGCTCTAAATCACCCCGAACCGCTTTACTCATTTTGATGTAAGCTAATCTTTCTTCTGTGGTTGCATTTAATGCATTAATGATAGTAGCTGATATAACTCTATTATCTTTTGCAAGTTTAATTCCTCTGACACCTGTTGATGATCTACCGACAAATAACCTAACATCTTTTACCCTGAACCTAATACATTGGCCCTTTGATGTGGTAATTAGAATATCATCATTGTCCGTGCAGGTTTCTACAGATTTGATTTTATCATCACCTTGAAGCTTCATAGCGATTTTACCATTTGATCTTACATCCACAAAATCACTAAGTTTATTTTTTCTCACATTACCATTCTCTGTAGTAAACATTAAAAGAAGGTTTTCCCACTCTTCTTCATTTTCAGGTAATGGCATTATGGTTGTTATATTTTCACCTTCACCAAGTGGAAGAAGGTTTATCATAGCCTTTCCTTTAGATTGAGGTGTACCTTGCGGCAGCTTATAACCTTTCATCTTATATACAATTCCAGTAGACGAGAAAAATAATATTGGCGTATGTGTATTTTCTACAAAGATTTGAGTAACAAAATCTTCATCTCGTGTACTCATTCCAGCACGCCCCTTACCACCTCTTCGCTGGCTTCGGTAGGTTGATAATGGAACCCGCTTTATATAGCCCTTATGGCTTACTGTGATAACAACATCTTGTTTAGGAATAAGATCCTCATCATCAACATCTAATTCTATATCCATAATTTCAGTTCTACGTGGGTTCCCAAAGGAGTCTTTGGAATTATTTAATTCCTCTTCAATAATATTATCTAAAACCTGTCGATTAGATAATATTTCGAGATATTTCTTTATATCTTGACCAATTGAATTTAATTCTTTTTCTATCTCATCTCGACCTATTGCTGTTAAACGCTGTAATCGTAGATCAAGAATCGCCTGAACCTGTTCAATTGATAGCATATATGATCCATCTTCAGCAATTTTATGGCGCGGATCATCTATCAATTTTATGAGTGAGTCTACATTTTTTGGTATCCACTTCTTTTTTAACATATAGTCACGCGCGGTGGCAGGATCTGGAGATGATCTAATTACTGATATAATCTCATCAATATTGGCAATTGCAATTGCTAAACCAACAAGAACATGAGCTCTATCACGAGATTTATTTAGAAGATAAGTTGTTCTCTTTACAACGATTTCAACCCTGAATTCAAGAAAAGCATCAATTATCTGCCTCAATGAGAGTAATTCTGGTTTACCAGAATTTAGAGTTACCATGTTGCAACCAAATGAAGATTGCAGTGGTGTAAATTTATATAATTGGTTTAATATGACATCGGACTCGGCATCTTTTTTTAGTTCAACAATTACTCTTATCCCATGCCTATCAGATACATCTCTAATATCTGCAATTCCTTCAATTTTCTTTTCCCTGACGAGATCAGCAATTTTTTCGATAAGGTTTGATTTATTAACTTGATATGGAATTTCAGTAATGATTATTGAATTTCTATTATTTTGTGTTTCAATTTCCGCCTTTCCTCTTACTATAACTGATCCCCTTCCAGTTTGCTGTGCACTTCGAATTCCTGTTCTTCCAATTATCATTCCACCAGTAGGGAAATCTGGTCCTGGGATGATTGCATTGAGCTCTTCTTCTGTGGTATTGGGGTTTTTAAGTATTGCAACACATCCATCTATAACCTCCGTTAAATTGTGAGGGGGAATGTTAGTTGCCATTCCAACTGCAATACCTCCAGCACCATTTATGAGCAGGTTCGGAAATTTTGAAGGTAAAACTGATGGCTCGCTCTCAGATCCATCATAATTTTCTTGATAGGCAATACAATCTTTATCTATATCCTCAAGCATAAGAGTGGTTATTTTATCTAATCTGCACTCTGTATAGCGCATTGCAGCAGGACGGTCACCATCAATAGACCCAAAATTACCTTGACCGTCTACCAAAGGTGCTCTCATCGAGAAAGATTGTGCCATTCTGACAAGTGACTCGTAAACAGCTGAGTCACCATGAGGATGATACTTACCTATAACATCCCCAACTACCCTTGCTGATTTTCGATAAGGTTTGTTGTGGTCTAAGCCCATTTGGTTCATCGAGAAGAGTATTCTCCTGTGAACTGGCTTAAGTCCGTCTCTAACATCAGGAATAGCTCGTGACACGATTACGCTCATTGCATAATCCAGGTATGACGAGCTCATTTCACTTTCTATAGTAACAGGCACAATACCTGTCTTAGGATTTGGAGCTGAATTTGTATCGTCTTCTGTCAATTTTTAAACTACTATACGAATCAAAATATATATAAATGATATCAGGTAATTAGACCCTGTAGAAAGTTATTATCGTAAATACTCTATCTTTCTGTTGAAGATCTGAAACTTAATTGATTAAAATGGTATTTCATCATCAAATTCGTCTGCAATAGTTTCTACAGTAGTGTCACTGATCTGGTTACTTTCACTTTTTTGAATAGGTGATGCAGAAGAACTTGGCATCGATGCTGAATTTTCACTTGCATTTCCGAGTAACGTAAGATTCCCACTAAAGTTTTGCAATACAATTTCAGTAGTATATCTTTCTTGGCCTGGCTCGCCCCACTTTCTAGTTTGCAGTTGACCTTCTATGTATATTTGTGATCCCTTTTTTACGTATTGCTCGGCAATTTTAGATAAATTTTCATTAAAAATTACAACTTTATGCCACTCTGTTCGTTCTTTTCTTTCATTTGTGTTTTTATCTCTCCAAGTTTCGGACGTGGCCACACTAAAACTACAAATTGATTTTCCATCTTGAGTAGCCCTTATTTCTGGGTCATTTCCCAATCTTCCAATGAGTTGAACTTTATTTAAACTTCCTGCCATAATATATAACTCCTTAATAAGTATAATTATATTCTTAAATTATGAAAATTTATATTTAAATATCCATAATTAGTTATTATATTGTTGAAACCTACTAGTTCTTTATGGAATCGTTAAAATAAATAAATACATAAAAATAATTGGTGCCTCGGAACATAATTTAAAAAATGTTTCGGTAAATGTACCAAAAGAAAAACTTGTTGTTTTTACTGGATTATCTGGGTCTGGTAAATCTAGTTTAGCTTTTGACACCATATATGCTGAAGGTCAAAGACGATATGTTGAAAGCCTATCTTCTTATGCTCGTCAATTCCTTGAAATGATGGATAAGCCAAAAGTTGAGAGTATAGAAGGTTTATCGCCATCTATATCTATCGAACAAAAAACTACATCAAAAAACCCAAGATCAACTGTGGGAACTGTGACTGAGATATATGATTATTTAAGGGTACTATATGCAAGAGTTGGCATACCCTATTCACCTGCAACAGGTCTTCCTATCGAAGCACAAACTGTATCTGATATGATAGACCAAATATTAAAACTTAAAAATGATGAAAAAATTCTAATTTTATCTCCCATAGCAAAAGAAAAAAAAGGTGAATTTCAGACTGAGTTACAAAAAATAAGAAAAGCTGGCTTTCAAAGGGTTAAGATAGATGGTGTATTTTACAAGAGTGATAATTTTCCAAAACTCGAAAAAAATATAAAACATGATATTGATATTGTAATTGATAGGTTAGTTACAGGAAACATAGACCCAACAAGATTAGCAGACTCCATAGAAACAGGTTTAAAATACTCTGAGTCTCAAGTCATTATTGAATTTCCTGATAAATCATTAAAATCAGAAAAAAAAATTAATACTACAAAAAATCTGACCCATGAAAGAGTCATATTCTCAACAAAATTTGCATGCCCAGTTTCGGGATTTAGTCTCGGTGAAATAGAACCAAGACTTTTTTCATTTAATAGCCCCATCGGTGCTTGTAATGGTTGTGATGGTTTGGGCAGTGTTTACTCAGCTGATCCAAAAAAAATAATTTCAAATCCTGATCTTTCTATAGCTGATGGGGCAATAAAACCATGGAAAAATGTAAACTCAAGACTCATACTAGAAACTATTCAATCTATTGCCAGTAATTATAAATTTAATATCAACACACCTTGGAAAAATCTTAATCCTAAAATACATGAGCTTCTTTTATATGGTTCAAATAATGAAAATATTGAATTCTCATACACACATGAGAATGATAAATATAACTTAAATAAACCATTTGAAGGAATAATTACGAGTATAAATAAGGCTATAAAGCAAGTCAAATCGAGATATAAGTATAGAGAATTATCACGATACCAGTCACTTCAAACTTGTAAAAAATGTAGTGGCAAGAGATTAAGTTCAAATGCCCTTAGTGTAAAAGTAAATCATACAGATATTAGTCAATTGACAGCAATGTCAATAAAAGATTCAATAAAGTGGGTTTCAAATCTGAATGTTACACTTAGTGAAAATAACAAGAAAATTGCTGCTCCACTGATAAAGGAAATTCAAGATAGATTAACGTTTCTCCTTGAAGTTGGTCTTGATTACCTAACCTTATCACGCTCCTCTAGTACATTATCAGGGGGTGAAGCCCAGAGAATTAGATTAGCAAGTCAAATTGGGTCTAAGTTGTCTGGTGTAATTTATGTATTAGATGAACCTTCAATTGGACTACATCAAAGGGATAATGGAAGACTTCTAAAAACTCTTACAACACTCCGGGATTTGGGAAATACTGTTATTGTTGTTGAGCACGATGAAGAGGCTATTCATAAAGCAGATCATATAGTTGATATTGGACCTGGTGCTGGTGTTAATGGCGGGAGTATTGTCTCGGAGGGATCCTTAGCTAAAATTAAAAATACAAAATCTTCTATAACTGGGCAATATTTAAATGGTACTCTTTCAATCCCAATACCTAAAAAACGAAGAAAAGCTAAAAAATTTATAAAAATTTTAGGAGCAAAGGAAAATAATCTTGAAAATATTGATATTGAATTTCCTTTGGGAGTTTTTTTATGTGTGACAGGTGTATCTGGATCAGGAAAATCCACACTAATAAATAATATTTTATATCAAAGTTTAGATGATAAATTATCACGTATGGGGCAAATAGGTGATAATTTTAGAGATTTAATTGGTTCAGAGAATGTTGATAAAATTATCGAAATTAATCAATCTCCAATTGGGAGAACTCCAAGATCCAACCCGGTGACATATACTGGGACTTTTACACCTATCAGAGAATGGTTTGCAAATCTACCTGAATCAAAAGCTCGAGGTTATAAACCTGGAAGATTTTCCTTTAACGTAAAAGGTGGTAGATGTGAGAACTGTGAAGGAGATGGAGTTATAAAGGTTGAAATGCATTTTCTTTCGGATGTTTACGTCACTTGCGATGTCTGCAATGGCAAAAGGTACAATAGAGAAACACTTGAAGTAAAATATAAAAATAAAACAATATCAGATATACTGGATATGACAGTTTTTGAAGCTGTTGACTTTTTTAAAGCGATACCCTCAATAAAAGATAAATTAGCTATGCTTCAAGATGTGGGGCTCGATTATATAAAGATCGGGCAATCAGCTACAACTATATCTGGTGGAGAGGCACAAAGAATTAAATTATCTAAAGAGCTTTCACGAAAACCAAAAGGTAATACCTTGTATATTTTAGATGAGCCAACAACAGGGCTTCATTTTCATGATGTCGCAAAATTAATAAATATTCTCAGTGATTTAGTTGAAAAGGGTAACAGTGTAATCGTAATAGAACATAATTTAGATGTAATAAAGAGTGCCGACTGGATTATTGATATGGGACCAGAAGGTGGAGATGGAGGCGGAAAAATCGTTGCAGAGGGAAAACCAGATGACTTAATTAAATTTAAAAAAAGTTATACAGCAAAATACCTAAATGAAATTTTAAAGTCATCAACTTAATTGCTCATTATTAACCTTACTAGAACTTCTCCAATCATAGATCCATTTTTTTAATTCTATTATTACTGGTGGGAGTCCATTATCTCTATACCAAGAATCAACTACATACTGTTGTCCAGAGAGTTTTTCCCTGATGACCGCACTAAAATGTGGCCACCTTCCATCAATAAGTGCTCCTCTTGCTTGAGGAACTACAACATCATGTAAAAAAATTAATTCATTTTTCTGAAGGAACAATAAGTAACTAGTTGATGTAGCAGATTCATCAACACAGTCTTGTTTTTCTGGATTTCCAATATGATGATTTTCTAAAACCCCACCCTTATCATTTTTTGTTCCAACAATATCTCCAGTTATTACCTCCATTGTAGCGATTGCTGCAGCAATCATTTGCCTTTCCTCATAGCTAGTTCTTCCGTTTACTTCTTTAAATATCTTCTTTATGGAAAATAAGTCACTTTCTGAAAAATAAATCTGAGTAATGTAATTACAGTTATAACCCGAGCATACGACAACGTCACTTTCGTCTTTAGTTTCTATATTCATTGAAACAAGATACTCATTTATTGTTGGGTACTTAGTATTCATAGGAGAATATTGCCCAGTACAAGAAACTAAAAAGAAAGGTATAAGAAAATAAAATATTAAAAAAAAATTTTTCATATTTATATCAATAGTGTAAGTTCTTTAAATATTAATTAAAAAATATGAGTATTAATTAAATGCCTATAGTTCATATAATTGGTGGAGGTTTAGCCGGTTGCGAAGCAGCTTGGCAACTAGCTAATAGAGGTAATAATGTAAATTTATATGAAATGAGACCTAAAATTACGACAGCTGCACATAAAACTTCAAATTTAGCTGAATTAGTATGCTCAAACTCATTTAGATCAGACGAGGTTAAAGCAAATGCTGTTGGGATTCTTCATGAAGAATTAAGAATAAGCAAATCACTAATTATGTCTATAGCTGATAAGTTCAAAGTTCCTGCTGGATCTGCTTTAGCTGTTGATAGAGAACTGTTCTCAAATGAAATTACTAAATGTATTACTGCACATCAAAATATAAAAATAATTAACAAAGAAGTTACGTCGGTTCCAGATGACTGGGAAAATGTAATAGTGGCAACAGGACCTCTGACATCTGAAAATCTCTCAAATTATATGCTCAATAAACATAACAAGGACTCATTATATTTTTTTGATGCAATAGCTCCAATTGTATATAAAGAGTCAATAGATATGTCTATTGCATGGGAACAATCTCGCTATGATAAAATAGGACCTACGGGATCTACAAATGATTACATAAATTGTCCAATGAATATGGAACAGTATAATAAGTTTGTTAATGATCTTATTGATGCTGACAGTACTATTTTTCATGAATGGGAATTAGAAACACCATATTTTGACTCCTGCTTACCGATCGAAGTGATTGCAAAAAGTGGCATTGAAACTCTGCGACACGGTCCAATGAAACCATTTGGGCTTAATAATATTCACAATGCAAAAGAAGAGCCATATGCAGTTGTTCAATTAAGACAAGATGATATGGCGGGTGTTTTGTATAATATGGTTGGTTTTCAAACAAAAATAAAATATTCAAATCAAACAGATATTTTCAGTCAAATTCCTGGATTGGAGAATGTAAAATTTGCGAGATTAGGAGGCATTCATCGTAATACATATATTAATAGTCCTGCATTATTAAATTATAATCTTAGCCTAATCGGTGATGAAAGAATAAAATTTGCGGGACAAATCACAGGTGTTGAAGGCTATGTTGAGTCGACTGCAATTGGATTAATGGCTGGAATATTCATGTCTAATAAATTAAATCACAAGATTGAAAATGAAATTCCCAGTACAACGGCAATCGGAAGTTTATTAAGATATATAACAAGAAAAGATGAAGTTAAGAATTTCCAGCCTATGAATATAAATTTTGGTTTATTTGAAACTGTTGATATTAAAAATATTAGAAAATTACCAAAAAAAATAAGAGATAAGAAGAAGAAAGAAATGCTCTCTGAAAGAGCTCTCCATGACTATAAAAATTGGTTCAATGGGACATTATATGGAATGAACTAATCATCTTTCTTTGACCAGTCTCGCTTTACATTTAATTTAATTAAAATCGGAGAAGCAATAAAAATTGAGGAATATGTTCCAATTAGCACACCCCAAATCATTGCAAAAGTGAAACCCTTAATAACCTCTCCTCCAAAAAGATACAAAGACATAAGTGCCAGTAGTGTTGTTATTGAAGTCATGAGTGTTCTGGATAAAGTTAGATTTAATGCCTGATTTACCAATTCAAAAAGAGGCATTTTTTTATATTTTCTAAGTTCTTCTCTAATCCTATCGTATATCACAACAGTATCATTTAGGGAGTATCCAACTATCGTTAATAGAGCAGCTATTATAGAAAGATTGAACTCTAGTTGAAGTAATGAAAAAACTCCGATAGTAATTATTATATCATGTACTAAAGCACTTATTGCACCAATACTAAATTGCCACTCGAACCTGAACCAAATATAGATCAATACAGAAAAAATTGCCGAAAAAACTGCAATAACACCTTTTCTTATAAGTTCTGCCGAGACCTTTGGTCCGACAACTTCCACTCTTCTTATAGTATATTCAGAGCTAATAACATTAGATATTGCTTTAATAATTTTTTGTTGTTCACCTTCTTTGTCATTCATTTGCTCAACTCTAATTAGTAAATCTGTCTCTTTGCCGAACTCTTGCAACTGAGTATTACCAAGATCTAGTGATTTTAAACTTAACCTTACAGATGCTACATCAGCAAGGCCTGATGTTTTTTGTACTTCAATTAACGTTCCCCCCTTGAAGTCTATTCCGTAATTTAGACCCTTAACGAATAAAAGAGCAATAGATATCACCATTAAGATAATAGAAAATGTTATCAAAATTTTCGCTTTAGATAAAAAATTAATATGAGTATCAATTTTAATGAGTTTAATTGGCTTTATCATTTGGAACTCCTATTAAATACTAATCTCTTTAGGGTTTGACTTTCGAATCCATCTTGCAACCATAAACCGGGTAACAGTAAAAGCCGTAAATACAGATGTGATTATCCCGATAGCAAGTGTTATAGAAAAGCCTTTGATAGGACCTGAACCCAATTGAAATAGAATTATTGCAGCAATAAATGTTGTAATGTTTGCATCCAAAATAGTTGTTAAAGCTCTTTTATATCCTTTATCAATAGCATTAATTGGAGATTTTTTATTATTTAACTCCTCTCGAATTCTCTCAAAGATCAGTACATTAGCATCTACCGCCATACCAATAGTAAGAATTATTCCAGCTATCCCAGGTAATGTAAGGGTTGCTTGGAGTAAAGATAAAATTGCAATAATTAGTGATAAATTGATAGCAAGAGAAATATTGGAGTAAATTCCAAATCTTCCATATGAAATAAACATATATAGTAAAACAAACAATAGACCTAATAGAGCTGCAATTTTTCCTGCTTTAATTGAGTCTGCTCCTAAATCTGGACCTACAGTCCTCTCCTCCAATATTATTAGAGGGGCTGGTAAGGCACCGGCTCTTAATAAAATTGCAAGATCATTAGCTTCTTGGACAGTAAAACTTCCTGATATCATTCCTGAACCTCCCAATATCGGCTCATTAATAATAGGAGAAGATATAACTTCATTATCTAGAACAATTGCAAATGGTTTGCCAACGTTATCGGTAGTTATTTTACCAAACTTCCGTGCGCCCTGACCATCGAATCTGAAATTTACAACAGGTCGATTTGTTTGAGAATCAAATCCAGGTTGTGCGTCAACAAGATTATCTCCACCGATCATAGATCTTCTCATAACAATATACGGTGTTTGATTATTGTCTCGTGAATATAGTAACATTGAAGAACGAGGAATATCGTCAACATCTGCTAAGGGATCCATCAGATGGAATGTCATCTTTGCGGTAGTTCCCAATAACTCTTTTAGTCTTTGTGGGTTATCCAAACCTGGAACTTGAATAATTATTCGAGACTTTCCCTGTCTCTGAATTGAAGGTTCTTTTGTTCCAAGCTCATCGATTCTTCTTCTTACAATCTCTATTGACTGGTCAACTGATCTTCGTGTTAATGAGTCTATTGCGGCTTCGGTTAGCTTAATAACGTATGAGTTTTGTGTTACTTCTACAACATCTAATTCTTGATTGTTTTGAACTGAAGGATTTATACCAACAATATCTTGTGATAAATCCTCTAAAATATCTCTTAATTTTTCGGCAGAGGATAAATTAGATAATGAGAGTACTATTTGATCATTTCTTTGATCTATTTCAGCAAGGGAAATGTTCTCTTTTCTTAATTCTAATCTTAAATCATTGTATATATTATCTATTCTCTCTAATGCTATTACTGATGCATCAACCTCAATTAAAAGATGTGAACCCCCTCTTAAGTCCAAACCAAGATTTATTTGCTTTGATGGAAAGATACTTGGCAAAGAATCTATTTTCTCCGAAGACAATAAATTTGGGAAAGCAAAAATAATTCCAAGAAAGGAAACTATAATTACTGTTAGTGATTTAAATTTAGAGAAATAAAGCATAGAATGTCCATAGATATATTTTTACTTTTTTAAATCAGATACCATAGCTCTAATAACTTTTACCTTAACGTTATCAGATATTTCGATTTCAATTTCATCTTCATTCATAACTTTTGAAATCTTACCGATTAAGCCACCAACAATAACTGAGTCACCCTTCTTTAGATTATCAATCATAGCTTTATGAGTTTTTACTCTTTTTTGCTGAGGCCTGAGTATTAAGAAGTATATAATAAAAAAAATAAGAAGGAATGGGAGTAATTGCAAAAATATATCCCCTCCACCAGGTTGTGTTGCCGCGTATGCTTGTGTAATCATAATTATTTCACCGTTTAATAAAATTGTTCAATAAAATAGAAAGAAAAATATATTTCCAATTAACATTTATATAATATATATAGGTTAATACAAAATTATTAAATGATAAATTTGATACTGGGTGAAAATGACAAATCACAATGATAAACTTATATCTGAAATCTCAAAAATAAGACAAATACTAGAGAAAACTTATATTAGTAATATTCCTGATGTCGATTGGGAATCTGCCAATGCATTTATGTGGCTTACTGAGCTTAAATCATTCAAGCCAGTAAAGTCGGTTAATGCAGTCCCACTTGAGCTTCTGAAAGGAATTGACCAAAATATTGCTTTACTCTATGACAATACAGAGAGATTTTCAAAGTCACTTCCAGCAAATAATGCACTTCTCTGGGGGGCAAGAGGTATGGGAAAAAGTTCTTTGATTAAGGCCGTTCATAATAAATTATCGAAAAATTCTACCAATAAACTAGTACTCATAGAGATTCATAGGGAGGATATAAAAGACTTACCAGATATATTACAGGAATTAAAGCAACAGAAAAAAACGAACTTTATTGTTTTTTGTGATGACCTTTCTTTTGATAATGAAGACACAACTTATAAATCATTGAAAACTGCACTTGAAGGGGGAATAGAGGGGCGACCAGTAAATGTTGTATTTTATGCCACATCAAATAGACGACACTTAATGGCTCGTGAAATGATTGAGAATGAGACCTCTACTGCAATTAACCCTTCTGAGGCAATAGAAGAAAAAGTGTCTCTTTCCGATAGATTTGGTTTATGGATAGGATTTCATAACTGCTCACAAGAACAGTATCTTTCTATGATTAAAGCTTATGCAAGTTATTTCAAAATTACAATTAAAGATACAGAATTGGAAGCTAATGCCATATCTTGGGCAGCTGGACGAGGATCAAGGTCTGGAAGAGTTGCATGGCAATTTATAACAGACTTGGCTTCAAAGAATAATATTAGTATTTATTAATCCAAAAAATCTTCTGGATTTTGAACTATTGTTCCCCTTCTAATCTCAAAATATAACTGTGGGCTATTAATTGAACCAGTCATACCAACTATACCAATTGGCTGGCCCTTTCTAATCTTTTCACCAATTATAACATTGACACTTCCTAAGTGAGCGTATGTTGAGACCCAGCTATTTGGGTGCTTAACAATAATAAGATTGCCAAAATGTTCCCTTGCTCCAACAAAAGTAACCACTCCACTTTCTGAGGCATTCACATCAGATCCGGATGGTGCACTTATATATATTCCATTATTTATTCTATCATCAAGCTCTTCACCAAAAGCATAAACTACTCTTCCATAAACTGGCCAACGAAATTGAGGATCCTTTATTTGAGTTTTTTCTTCTTTTTGGCTTAGGTTCTCGGATTGCTCTATATTATTGGTTTTATTTACAATAGGGAATAAAGTATTGGTATTATTAGATATATCCTCGGGCTTTAATTCTATTATCTGTCCAATGGAAATATATTGCGGATTATCAATATTATTTATTTCTATTAAAAAATCTGTGCTTAAATTAAATCTACTAGCAATTGAAGATAGTGTATCTCCAGCTTTTACAATATATTTATTACTCTCTTGCACATTAGATCCTGTGCTATCAATACTTGTCGATACAGAATTAAGACTAGAAACGCCATGGTTATTGACACTGCCAACATATAAAACGGTTCCATCTTTCAGATCATATGGAAACTTTAAAGAATTATAGTATGCTATATCTTCTATGCTAACCCCTGTCTCTTGGGAAATTGATTGAAGTGTATCACTATTTCGTACAATCCATTGACCTGAAGAGTTGATATTACCATTTGCAGGTTTTTGAATGCTTTCATTGAAGTTTTTACTACTCTTTATTTGGTTGAAGTCCTGATCTTTCGTGAACCTATGCATATTTGAACTACAGGAAGTTAAAAATATCAAAGTTACTAAACAGAAGATAGGTATATACTGTGATTTTATTTTTAAAACGAACATCAGTTTAAATTTAGTAAAAATTAGTTAATATTATATTTCTATGATTATTTTTTATAATAAAAAAATTTACTAACTGAGCTTTCCTAAAGTATTGACATCAGTCCGATTAGCGCTCACTGGTGTGATTGAAATATTACCATTATATATGGCTGCAAGATCAGTATTAGCTTTAATGCCACCCTTTGCTCTCTTAAACCCAATCCAATAATATTTTTGCCCCCTTGGATCTATTCTTTCTTCCATGGTATGTGCTGGCACATCTCTTTTTCCTTGGTATGTAAATTCATGAGTGAGATTACACTCAAAAACATCTGGAAAATTTACATTTAGAACAACGTTATTACTATATTCCATTGTAATTAGTTTCTTTAATATTGTAGAAAGATTTTTTTTAGATGCATCAAACGCATCCTTACCTTCATTATGAATATTAAATACCTGGCTAAATGCAATAGATTTAATACCATGAATAGCCCCCTCCATGGCAGCTCCGATAGTACCGGAATAGTTTATATCATCAGCTAAATTTTGCCCCCTATTAACACCAGATAAAATAAGGTTAGGTTTGTCATCTTTCATTAATTGTTTTATTGCTAACATAACACAATCTGTTGGGGTGCCTGATATTGAATATACTTTTTCCTCATGCTGCCTTAATCGTATTATATCCGAGAGTGACATTGCTTGAGACCTTCCACTCTGCTCTCTTTCAGGTGCAATAATTGTGATGTCATTCGAAAATTCTCTAGCGACTTTATTTAGGAGTTTTATACCTGGTGCATTAATACCATCATCATTTGTTATTAGGATTTTTAAATTTTTCATTTCTATAATTAATCAGAGTTTTATTAAATTAATATCATTCATATATTTTCTTAAAGCGTCTGGAACAATAACACCCTCAGATGTTTGGTAATTCTCTATCACTGCAATCATTGCCCGACCTACAGCAATACCAGAACCATTAAGCGTATGCAGGTATCTTATATCTTTCTCACTAAATTTATATCTTGCCATCATTCTCCTAGCTTGAAAATCTCCACAATTAGAAATACTGGATATTTCCCTGTAAGAATTTTGACCCGGCAACCAAACCTCCAAATCAAATGTTTTTCTAGCTGAAAAACCCATATCACCTGTTGATAGAACCATCACACGATAAGGCAAATCTAGTTTTTTAAGTATAATTTCTGCACATGCTAACATTCTTTCATGTTCCTGAGCAGATAACTCAGGTTCTGTAATAGACACCATTTCAACTTTTTGAAACTGATGCTGCCTAATCATACCCCGAGTATCCCGCCCAGCTGCTCCAGCTTCAGCTCTAAAGCATTGGGTTAAAGCCACATACCTGAGTGGTAATTCTTTTTTCTCAGTAATTTTATCTCTTACCATATTTGTCAGAGATACTTCAGCAGTTGGAATAAGCCATTTTCTATTCTCAGTTGCAGCTTTTTCATGATTATGAAGAACAACCTGAAATTGGTCCTCTTCAAATTTGGGTAGTTGGGCTGTCCCAAGCATTGAGTTATTATTAACAATTATTGGAGGTGAAACTTCTACAAGTTTATTTTCAATTACGTGAGTATCCAGCATGAATTGTCCAAGTGCCCTTTCAAGCATAGCAATTTGACCTTTCAAAAAAACAAATCGAGAACCAGAAACCTTTGCAGCAGTTTCAAAGTCCATCAAGTTCTCTATTCCTTTTAGTTCAAAATGTTCTTTAACAGACTTAGTTTTTATTTTTTTGAAACGTCTATCTTCAAGTTCAGTATTAGAGTCTTCATTCGCACCAATTGGCACATCTTCGTCTGGAAGATTTGGTAGCGTAAGCAAAATATTTTTTAATTTCTGGTCAATTTTCAAAATTTGGTCATTGTAAGAATTTATGCTTTCTTTTATAGCATGAACCTTATTAATTAGTCCTTCTATATCGATATCTTTACCACCAGTACTTGATTTTTTTGATCCGATTTTTTCGGATAATTTTCTTCGTTCATTTTGAAGATCCTGTATATTTGTCAAAAGTATTCTTTTTTCTTTATCTATGGCTAAAATACTGCTGCTTACAGGAAGTATGCCTCTTTTTGCAATTTGATTATCGAAATTGACTGGGTTTTCTCTAATTTTCTGTATGTCATGCATTACGTTTTACCTTAGACCAACCTGCTTTTTTCTATGGCTGCCAATATAAATGATATGAATATAGGATGTGGATCAAATGGTCTAGATTTTAATTCTGGATGAAATTGAACCCCGATGAACCATGGATGATCTTTAAGTTCTATAATTTCGGGCAAGTTTCCATCAGGTGACATACCGGAGAAAATAACACCACTATTTTCTAAAGCATCTTTATATTTAATATTGACTTCCCATCTGTGCCTATGCCTCTCACTTATAACATTTTTTTGGTAAATACTATGAACCTTACTACCCTTCTTAAGAACCGCGTCATAAGCTCCAAGTCTCATTGTGCCTCCAAGGTTTGTATTTTCATCTCTTACTTCTGTTAACTGACCTTTTTTCCATTCAGTCATAAGATCAACAACTGGTTCTTTTGTCTGAACAAATTCTGTTGTATTAGCATCTTTTAGATCTAATAGATTCTGGGCTATTTCAACAACTGCCATTTGCATACCAAAACAAATTCCAAGCATTGGTATTTTTCTCTCTCTTGCAAAACGAATTGCATTAATCTTACCAATACTTCCTCTCTTGCCAAAACCACCGGGTATTAATATTGCATCCGTTTTATTTAGATAATTGATGGGGTCTGAATTTTCTAATAATTCAGAGTCAAGCCATTCCACATTAACTTTAACTTTATTTATGAGTCCACCATGATACAATGCTTCGTCAAGAGATTTATATGCGTCTTTCAGTTGAATATACTTACCCACGATTGTTATATTTACTGTGTCTTCAAAAGAATTTGAGTTTTTTGATATTTGGTCCCATTTTCTGAAATTTGGTTGAATTTCATTATCATGCATATGAAATATTTTCAAAACTTCACTATCTAAGCCATTTTGATGAAGGTGCATTGGAACATCGTAAATATTCCCAACATCTACAGCAGGTATAATACGAGAAAATGGTACATTACAAAATGATGATATTTTTTTTCTTTCTTCTTCTGGAATATCTCTATCACATCTCAAAATAATTATATCAGGTTGAATTCCAATTGATGTGAGTTCTTTTACAGAATGCTGCGTTGGCTTTGTCTTTAGTTCGCCTGCTGCGGCAATAAATGGAAGAAGTGTTAAGTGCATAAATAAGCAGCTGTCAGGTTCAAGCTCATTTTTAAGTTGCCTTATTGCTTCAAAAAACGGAAGTGCTTCAATATCTCCTACGGTTCCTCCTATTTCACAAAGTAGGAAATCGACATCATCTGTTAGATTTAAGATGAAATCTTTAATTGCATCTGTCACATGAGGTATGACTTGAACTGTACCACCAAGATAGTCACCTTTTCTCTCTTTTGAAATTATACTTTGATATATTTTACCACTAGTAATATTATCAAATTTTGAAGCAGAGACATCAGTGAACCTCTCATAATGACCAAGATCAAGATCTGTTTCAGCGCCGTCATCTGTTACGAACACTTCGCCATGCTGAATAGGATTCATAGTCCCAGGATCAACATTTAAGTACGGATCTAATTTTCTTAATTTTACGCTATATCCATAACTCTGAAGTAAGGCACCGAGTGATGCTGCAGACAAACCCTTGCCCAAGGAAGAGACCACACCACCAGTAATAAAAATAAAACGTGCCATGGAATTATAAACTAACAAAAATATTAGAAAAGTAAAATACTAAATGTAACTATCAAATACAAATTTGAAATTTTTATTCCAAAATAGGAACTGATATAGAACTATCTGATGGATCTTCAGAAGTAATTATATCTTCAAGGATGTCATCAGCAACGCTGTCTATGACAGATTTACTATTATATGAATTAATAATTGATAGACTTAAAGATGTTATAAAAAAAACAGTTCCTAAAAGAACTGTAAACTTAACCAAGCCATTCGCTTGACCTCGACCTTTTAAGAATCCTGATAATCCTCCTCCACCAGAACCTCCGCCTCCAATACCAAGAGCCCCACCTTCTGATCTTTGAAGAAGAATAAGGCCTACTAGTACTATAGCAACAGCAAGATGCAATATTAATAATAACGAACTCATTGATTAACCTCTATAAGTTATTTATTTACTATAGTTTTTAGCGATTAACAATCATTAAAAAAAAATTCATATGGATTGTATAATTTTGATAAACTCATCAGAGTCTAACGATGCACCTCCAACTAGAGCCCCATTAACGTTATCTATTGATAAAATATCTCTCGAATTATCAGCATTCACTGAACCACCATATATTACATTGGGAGGATTATTATCAAAAATTTTGCTATCATTTAAAAAACTGATTATATGTTTGTGCATAATTTCTATATCCTCAAGATGCGCCGATTTTCCGGTACCAATTGCCCAAATAGGTTCATAAGCAATTACTGTATTATTAATATTCGCAGATGTGGGAATTGACTTCAATAACTGATTGGATACATAATCTAATTGTTTTCCTTGCATTCTACTTTTAGCGTCTTCGCCAACACAAATTATACTAGTGAGATTATTTTTATGAGTAGCCTCAGCTTTCTTACTTATTAAAATTGATGACTCATCTTTTGTATTTCTTACCTCAGAGTGACCTAAGATGACAAAATTACAGCCAAGATCTTTTATCATCTCAGGTGATATAGATCCAGTATAGGCACCTCGGTTAACTTGATGGCAATCTTGTGACCCAATAAAAAGATCAGAACTTACTGCAATATTCACAAAATCTGAAATCAAAGTATAAGGTGGAAATATTATTACATTACTATTTTGATTATTATTTCCTAAAAAATTGACTAACTTTTCAATTTCTATTTTAGAACCTCTTAATCCATTCATTTTCCAATTTCCTGCAATAATTGGTTTATCCGGATGATACTGCATTGAGGTCCTTCAAATTAAATATCTAAGTGTAACTAAATTCAAATAATAATAGAATTTTTTTATATATTACCTTATATTAGCGACATTAACAAACAAGGATTTATTGTAGGTAAAATTATATGTTAAATACATTAAGAAAATCAGTAACTGGACCATTTGTAAAAATATTAATAGGTGTGTTAATATTAAGTTTTGCCGTTTGGGGCATTCAAGATATTTTTGGTAATTATAAAAAAACTGTAGCCATTGAAATAGATGATTATGAAATTAGCATAGATGATCTTGTGATAGAGTATAACAATCAAATCTCAACTATTAGCTCCCAACTAAATAAACAAATTTCCCTAAAAGAGTCTCTAGATCTCGGTATTAATGAGATAGCTCTAGAAAACTTAATTAGAAAATTGGTATTACAAATTGAAATTAATAAATTAAAGCTGGGAATTTCTGATGATTTTATAGCTGAAAAAATAATTAACGATGAGTTATTTCAATCCAATGGAAATTTCAACAAGGCGAGATATGAGCAGTTATTATCCTACGCGGGCTTTGATGATGAGAGTTTTTTACAAAGTGAGATAAATAGTAATAAACAAAATCAACTTTTTAATCTAATTGCTGGCACTACTCACATACCAATAGCGCTCCATCAAATTATAAATGATTTTAATAATACTAAAAGAATAATTGAGTATACCAAGATACCAAAATCTAAAATACTAGTTAAGACCCCTTCTGAAAGAGAATTAAAGGAGTTCTATGAGAAATTCCAAAAAGGCTATCGCAAATCTGAAACAAGAGATTTTGATGCAATTATAATTAACCCAAATTCACTGAAGGAAAAAATAGAAATATCATCTCTTCAAGTTGAGAATTATTTTGATGAAAATAAGGACTCTTTTTCGATTGAAGAAAATAGAGACCTCTATCAATTCTTTTTTGATGATCTAATAACGGCAAATAAGTTTCATGAAGCTTCAAAAGAAACAGGCTTAAAGCAAATTATATCAGAATTCGGTATAAATATGGTTGATAGCCACCTTGGAATAATTAGCAAGGAGCTAATTTTAGACGAGGAAGTGGCTAATATTGCATTCTTACAACCAATTAACACTGTAAGTCAGCCAATAGACGGCATGCTCGGTATTTCTGTGATATACGTAGATGAGATATACGATGCAACAACTCCTTCATTAGACGATGTTTATGAAACTATTTTTGATGAACTCTCTCTGCAGGAAGCAACGAATTTAATGGATGAGTTATATTTTGAAATAGAAGAACAATTTTTAGATGGTCAAAGTCTATATGATGTAGCGCAAACTTTTGATCTTGGAATCAGTACTTTTGAAAAGATAGATATCAATGGTATTGATATAAATAACAATGAAATTGGTTCTATAAAGAATGAAAAATTATTAGAAAAACTATTTACCACAAACTTGGATGACTATATTGAAGTCACAGAGACCGATGATAGCTTTATATGGATCAAATTAAATTCTATAAATGAACCTTACATAAAAACTTTCAAAAATGTACGTAATTTTGTTACAAAAGATATGATAGATAAGAGGAAAAATGAAAAAGAGACTGAAATAGTTAATCTTCTGAAAGATAGGCTTGAAAAAGATTTAGAGGTAACTTCTGTTCTCTCAGAATATGAAACTTCAATCCAGTCTACTGAGCCATTCAGCAGAAATAACCCCATTAAAGAGTTTACAGATGAATTTAATGATAGAATTTTAAGCTCTGATCTGGGTGGTGTTATTGTTGGTAAATCAAATGAAGATATTTTAGTGGGAAAAGTTGTAGAAATAATTCCAAATAAAGATAACCTTATATCAAGAGATGCCAAATTTAATGATAATATTAATATGCAATTCAAAAATGACTTATTTGAGCAGTTTCTAATATCTATTGAAAAAAATTATGACGTAAAAATCTATCAGGAAAATATTAATAGATTGTTCAATAATCAAAATCTGTAATTAAATATGAGTAGCTCTCAAAAATTATATGATAATAAAGTCACACAAGTAATCTGGAAAACAATTGTTTCTGACACAGTAAATCCTGTTTCTATAATGATGAGACTTCCCTCTCATAAAAATACTTTTCTATTAGAATCGGTCGAAGGAGGAACAAAGAGGGGCAGATATTCAATTATTGGAATGAAACCAGACTTATGGTGGAAATCAAATAGGAACATTGCATATAAAAAAAGTAATGAATATGATGACTACACAACAGAAAATGACAATACTTTTCTTTCTCTACAAAAATTATTAGATGATTCTTATATTGATCTACCAAAACCATTACCAAGGATGGCAGCAGGAGTTTTTGGATATATTGGATATGATAATATTAAATTAATTGAAAATATTCCTCAAAAATTAAAAAAAGATGAAGTGTTGCCGGACTCATTATTAATTAGACCATCATTGATTATTATATTTGATAATTTAAAAGATGAATTATCTATAATTTCAACACTAAGGTATGATAACAATAAAACATATGATGATATCTTAAATCAATCAAATCAATCAATTCAAGAGATCTTGGATCTTCTATCTCAACCTTTAAGAGATAATTATGAACCCGTGGATCAACAAAAGGTAGAAATAAAATCCAACACTCCAAAAAATACTTATTTGGATATGGTTGAAAAAGCTAAGAAATATATTTTTGATGGTGATATCTTCCAAGTTGTACTGAGTCAAAGATTTGAATCAGATTTTCATTTGCCCCCATTCGAACTATATAGATCATTACGCAGAATTAACCCATCACCGTTTTTATTTTACCTTAATTTTGAAAACTTTTCTGTTGTGGGATCAAGTCCAGAAATTCTAATTAGATTATTTGATGATGAAATTACTGTCAGACCTATAGCCGGTACACGACCGAGGGGTAAAAATGATATTGAGGATAATAAAAATAAAGAGTCTCTATTATCCGACCCAAAAGAATTAGCAGAACATCTGATGCTTCTTGACCTTGGAAGAAATGATGTCGGAAAGGTCTCAAAAAAAGGTAGTGTTGCTGTTACAGACAAATTCTTCATTGAGTTATATAGTCACGTAATGCATATAGTCTCAAATGTAACTGGTATATTAGATCCCAAGAATAGCGTAATCGATGTATTAAAAGCAGGGTTTCCAGCAGGCACTGTCTCAGGTGCTCCTAAAATAAGAGCTATGGAAATAATTGAAGAGCTTGAAATGGACTCAAGAAACATATATGCAGGTTGCGTTGGATATTTTTCAGCACGTGGTGATATGGATACGTGTATTACCTTGAGAACAGCAATCATAAAAGATAAGAAAATGTATGTTCAAGCTGGCGCTGGTATCGTTGCAGACTCCATTCCAATTAATGAATATAAGGAGTGCAATACAAAGGCAAAAGCACTATTTAATGCAGCCCAAGCAGCATTAGATCTTAATCTAGAAAAAAGAAATACGAAATGATTCTTATAATTGATAATTATGACAGCTTCACTTATAATATAGTTCAATATGTTGGTGAGCTAGGCTTTCAAACAAATGTAGTAAGGAATGATATGATTACTGTTGACGAAGTTGATAAGTCAATTAGTCACATCATCATTTCGCCTGGTCCATGTACACCTGATAAAGCAGGAATATCAATTGAACTTATAAAGAAATATTATGATAAAAAACCAATTCTGGGAATATGTCTTGGTCATCAATCCATTGCACAAGCATTTGGCTCTGAGATAATACAAGCGTCTTATCCAATGCATGGAAAACTTGATAAAATAAAACATACAAAAAGTTCTATTTTTAAAAATATTCCAGAGAAATTTGAAGCAACAAGATATCATTCGCTAATAATTAATGAAAATACTCTCTCAGAAGATTTGGTTATCACTTCAAGATCTCTAACTGATAACTATATTATGTCTATTCACCATGCTAAGACACCCACTTTTGGAGTACAGTTTCATCCTGAGAGTATTGCAAGTGAATATGGCTATGAAATATTAAATAATTTTTTAAATTTAGGATAAGAGTTAATTAAGTGTCACAAATTATTGATTATATTGAAAAAATATCAAGCGAAAGAAATCTTACAGAAGATGAAAGTTACTATGCTTTTAACTTGATAATGTCAGGCAAATGTTCAGAAGCACAAATTGGGGCCTTCTTACTCGCCTTAAAAACGAGAGGAGAGACATCAAATGAGATCATTGGAGCTGTTAAGGCTATTAGAGAGAAAATGGTCACTATAGAGACCCCTGATGGAACTATTGATATTGTAGGAACAGGCGGGGATGGACTTAAAACACTAAATATCTCAACTGCAGCCTCCATTGTGGTTGCGGGTCAAAACATTAAAGTTGCAAAGCATGGAAATAGGTCAGTTTCATCCTTATCTGGAGCTTCAGATATTTTAAATGAGCTAAATATAAATATTAATCTATCTCCGCAATCAGCTATTAAGTGTCTAAATGAAACAAATATATGCTTCTTATTTGCTCCCCTCTACCATGATAGCTTTAAGCATGTAGGAAAAATAAGATCAGAAATTAAAACTAGAACAATATTTAATATACTTGGTCCGTTATGTAATCCGGGTAATGTCAAATTACATTTACTTGGTGTTTATAATAAAAATTGGCTCACGCCAATGATAAAAACCTTACAAAGCTTAGGATCAAAAAGGGCATGGGCAGTCCATAGTATGGATGGATTGGATGAAATATCTATTTCTGACAAGACTTTTATCAGCAAGCTTTCTAACAATGAAATTAATGAAACTATTTTAGATTTTAAACATCATAAAATACAAAAAAAACCCATATCAAGAATTTTGGGTAATGATCCTAAACATAATGCAAAAGAGTTGGTAAAAATATTGAAAGGCGAAAAAAATGCATACAGAGATATTGTAGTTTTAAATTCTGCAGCTGCATTTGTTGTGTCGCAATTGTGTCAAACAATTAATGAAGGAATTGATATAGCTGAAGAGTCTATCGATAGAGGCAATGCCTTTGAGGTCCTAAATAAATTAGAAATTCTATCAAATAAATTAAAATAATGAATTCAATATTACAAAAAATATGGTCCTATAAAAAGGAAGAAGTTGATTACAAGAAGACTCTTCTCAAGCTTGAGTCTTTGATACAAATTATCAGAGATACATCGATTGAAAAGAGAGATTTCTACAAAGCTATTTATAATAAAAATAAGAATAGTGAGATAGCACTTATTTGTGAGATTAAAAAAGCAAGTCCCTCAAGAGGAATAATTAAAGAAAATTTTGATGTTACAAAGATTGCATCTGACTATACCGCTGGAGGTGCTACATGCATATCTGTGCTAACTGATTACCCATCATTTAAAGGTAGCGATAACGATCTTAGTGAGGCTCGATTAGCATCAACATTACCCTTACTAAGAAAAGATTTTTATTTAGATATATACCAAGTATATGAGACAAAGTATTTAGGTGGCGATTGTATACTAATAATTATGGCAATGCTGGATGATGAAATAGCAAGAAATCTCTATGAAACTGCCAACCATATTGGACTGGATAGCATTTTTGAAGTACATGATGAGCAAGAATATGATAGAGCACTCAATTTAAATGCAAAAATAATAGGTATCAACAATCGTAATCTGCATACTTTTGAAACAGATATTATGAATACAATAAAATTATCATCTAAATTTTCAAAAGATCACATAATAATATCAGAAAGTGGTATATTTAATAAAAAAGAAATAAATATGCTTAATAAATGTGGGGTAAACGCCTACCTCATTGGCGAGAGTATAATTAAAAATGATAATATTATCGATTCAACAAAAAAATTAATAGAGTAAAATGAATAAATTAACTCATCTAAATGAAAAAGGTGAAGCTAATATTGTTGACATTAGCACCAAAAAGCCGACTAAAAGATCTGCAACAGCTGAAGGTAAAGTTTCCGTTTCAGAGGCTACACTGAATCTGATTATTTCCAATAATGTTAAGAAAGGTGACGTGTTGTCAATTGCAAGAATTGCAGGAATAATTTCTGCAAAAAAAACACCTGAACTTATTCCACTTTGTCATAACTTAAACCTTGAGTTTATTAAAATAGAATTTGAAATTGATAAAAAAAATAAATGTATAAAGGTCTTGTCTGAATGCCAAACTACCCATAAAACTGGGGTTGAGATGGAGGCTATGATCTCATGTTCTATTTCATGCTTGACAATATATGATATGGTTAAGTCTGTTGACAAAAATGCGTATATTAATGATATCAAGCTTATATCTAAATCTGGTGGTAAGTCGGGAAACTATCAAAGAAAATGACATTACTAAATCTCCAAAAAGCAATATATTTAAGTATTAGGGATATATCACAAAAGAATTCAGTAAATCTTAAACTAGAGGAATGTCTAAATCGTATTTTATCCGAGAATTTAATATCAAAAAAAAATTCGCCACCACATGATGTTTCAGCCATGGATGGCTATGCTATTAATATTAAAAGCTTAGACGATACATCCTCTTCCTTGAAAGTGGTAGGAGTGATTGCAGCTGGAAAGAAATATACAAAAACCGTTAAGATTGGCGAAGCTGTCAGAATATTTACAGGTTCTGAAATGCCGAAAGGGGCTAACACAGTCGTAATTCAAGAAAATGTTAAAAAAAAAGATAACACAATAATAGTTGAAAATATTCCTAGAAAGTTTCAAAATATACGGAAAAAAGGCTTTGATTTTCGAATAAACAGTATACTACTCAAAAAAGGAACCAGACTTACTCCCAAACATATCGCTCTCTCGGCAGCAATGAATTATCGTAAATTACCGGTAATTGAGAGACCCTCAGTCGCAATAATCTCTACAGGTTCAGAGCTCGTTGAACCTGGTAGTCTACAAGCAAAAAATAATATTATTTGCTCAAGTAATTACGGTATTAAGACATACATAGAATCTCTTGGGGGGGTTGCAACTGATTTTGGAATAGTCCCAGATGAAATAAATTCTATAAAAAAGAAGATTATGTCACTAAATAAATTTGACGTTATAGTGACCATTGGAGGAGCGAGTGTTGGAGACTACGATCTGGTTAAAAAAAGTATTGAGAAAGACCTAAATTTAAAATTCTGGAAAATAGCGATGAGGCCCGGAAAACCATTGATTTTTGGTTATGTTAAGAATTCTTGTCTGCTCGGCCTTCCAGGTAATCCAGTATCTGCGCTAGTATGCTGTCAATTATTTTTAAAACCAATGATTAATAAATTTCTTAATTTAACTCAAAATAAAGTACACTATCATGAAGCAAGGCTAGAGATAGACCTAAACGAAAATGATGAAAGGGAAGATTATCTTCGTGCTTCATATAAAAATGGTTTTGTAACTCCAAATAAGAATCAAGACTCTTCCTCCCTGAGCACCCTTGCGCAGTCGAATGCTTTTATTGTAAGAAAACCTTTTGATCGCGCAAAGAAAAAAGGTGATTTAGTAAAAATATTAAAAATTGATCTTTAATTTCAAGATTTATTAACTTTATTCTTGTAGAACATAGAAAGAACATGTATATATGTTCTTGTTTTGTGCATTTAAATAGGAGTAAGTAATGTTAACAGAAAAACAGCATGAACTTTTAAAATATATTTATCAGAGAGTTACAGAAAATGGAATTTCACCTTCTTATGATGAAATGAAGTTAGCTGTTAACCTTCATTCAAAATCTGGGATTCATAGGCTAGTTAATGCTCTTGAGGAGCGGGGGTATATCAGAAGGCTTCCAAATAGAGCTAGAGCTCTGGAAATTATAAAACATCCATTTGCTAACCAAAGCAATGAACTTGCAAAAAAAATAGAGATCGAGAAAACACAAAGCTTTACAAATGAAAATCGAAAGTCATCTTTTGTAGAAGTGCCCATTATGGGCAGAATTGCTGCTGGATCTCCAATTGCTGCAATCCAAGAAAAAATTGACAATCTTCACCTCCCAAAAGATATGCTCGGTAATAATCACGAGCATTATGCACTTAAAATTAGAGGTGACTCAATGATTGACTCAGGAATCTTCGATGGTGATACTGTTGTTGTTAAAAGATGCGAAACTGCAAATAATGGTGATATTATTGTTGCATTGATTGATAACGAAGAAGCAACTTTAAAACGTTTTCGTAAAAAAGGCCAAAGTATAGCACTTGAGCCATCAAACCAAAATTACGAAACCAAAATCTACTCATCTGATAGAGTAAAAATTCAAGGATGCCTTGTAAGTTTAATTAGAAGCTACCATTGAATGAATTTGGTCTCTATTTATGAATAATCAAGTTATAACGAGGTTTGCCCCCTCTCCCACTGGTAACTTACATATCGGTGGCGCTCGAACTGCGCTATACAACTGGCTGTTTGCTCATAAAAATCATGGGAGAATGGTTCTTCGTATTGAGGATACAGATAAAGAAAGATCAACAGATACAGCTCTGGAAAATATATTAGATGGAATGCGATGGTTGGGCCTAAACTGGGATGGAGATATATACTATCAGAGTCAATTTATTAAAAAACATCAAGAAATTGCATATCAGCTGCTAGAGTCTGGAAATGCTTACTATTGTTATTGCTCAGCAGACGAACTATCTAAAATGAAAGAGGACGCCCTAAGCCAAGGAAAATCTCCTGTCTATAATAATAAATGGCGTGAGCGATTACCAAATGAAATTGATAAAAAAATTCAACCCGTATTGAGGTTAAAAACTCCTTTAAAAGGTAAAACAATCATTAATGATAAAGTTCAAGGTCTTATTGAATATGACAATAAAGATATTGATGATTTTATAATATTACGAAGTGATGGAACGCCTACCTATATGTTAGCTTCTGTCGTAGATGATCATGAGCTTGGTATCACAGATATAATACGTGGAGATGATCATTTAAATAATGCAGCTCGTCAAATAAATATCTGTTTATTAATGAGTTGGATACCACCTTCATATAGTCATATACCTCTGATACATTCTTCTAACGGTACTAAATTATCAAAAAGAGATGGAGCCCTATCGGTATCAGACTATAAAAAGGATGGTTATTTAGCAGAAGCAGTACTCAACTATCTATTGAGACTAGGCTGGAGTTATGGTGATCAGGAATTTTTTTCAATAAATGAAATGATTGAATTTTTTAATATTGAAAAAATTCATAAATCACCAGCTAGACTAGACCTAAAGAAATTACTCAATGTAAATTCTCACTATTTAAAAGAAAAAAATGATGATGAGCTAATAAAGTTAATTTTTAAAAGTGAAAGAATTCTATTTGATAAAAAATTAGAAGAAAAAATGAAATTAATTATTCCACATTTGAAGACTAAATCAAAAACATTAAATGAACTATCTGAGCTCATAAGATACCTATATCAAGAAAGACCAATAGAAATAAAAGAATTTGATTTTAATATATATACACCCGAGATAAATGATCTTGTAACATCATTCAAATTGAGCTTAGAGAAAATAGATAATTGGGATTTAATGATTATTAGAGATCTCTTTGATAACTTCTTGGTAAATACGAATACGAAACTTATTGATATTGCAAAGCCACTAAGAATAATATTAACGGGGTCAATTGTTCCCACCGGCATATATGAATTATTATTACCTCTTGGTAAAGCTGAAATTCTCAATCGGATATCAGACTACCTGAACAATTAATTTTTTATTTGATAATATCACTAATTAAATATATAAATCCTATATATTCTTTATGATATGAGGTAACCATGACAACCAAAAAAAATGAAATAGGGAAAGCATTTATTGAAATAGATAATGCAAAATATGAGTTACCACTATATAAGCCGAATGTTGGTCCAAATGTAGTTGATATATCAAAACTTTACGCACAAGCAAACGTTTTCACTTATGATCCTGGCTTCACATCAACGGCAAATTGTTCGTCAACAATCACATATATTGACGGTGAAAATGGTATTCTCCTATACAGAGGATATAAAATTGAGGACCTAGTTGAGAACGCAGATTTCTTAGAAGTTTCTTATCTTTTATTAAATGGTGAATTACCGAATATTGAAGAAAAAAATGATTTTGTTAATGCCATAACATATCATTCTATGCTTCATGAACAAATGACACGTTTTTATGCAGGTTTTAGACGTGATGCACATCCGATGGCTATAACATGTGGAGTAATTGGAGCTTTATCTGCCTTTTACCATGATTCAACTGATATAAACGATCCACAACAACGCATGATTGCAAGTCGACGTTTGATTGCTAAAATGCCAACTATTGCAGCGATGGCATATAAATATTCACTTGGCCAACCTTTTGTTTACCCAAAAAATGACTTAGGTTATGCTAGTAATTTTATGCATATGTGCTTCTCTTTCCCAACAGAGGATTATAAAATTAATAAAATACTTGCAGATGCACTTGATAAAGTCTTTATCCTTCATGCTGACCACGAGCAAAATGCTTCAACATCAACCGTAAGGTTGGCTGGATCCTCTGGTGCAAACCCGTTTGCGTGTATTGCAGCAGGTGTTGCATCTTTATGGGGGCCCGCGCATGGTGGGGCAAATGAAGCAGCACTAAATATGCTTGAAGAAATTGGAACAGCAGATAACATAACAAAATATATCAAAAAAGCCAAAGACTCTAATGATCCATTCAGGTTAATGGGCTTTGGACACAGAGTATACAAAAGTTATGATCCAAGGGCTAAAATTATGCAAAAAACTTGTCATGAAGTTTTAGATGCACTTAGTCTAAGAGATGATCCTTTACTGAAAGTGGCTATGGAACTAGAGAAAATTGCCCTAGAAGACCCTTACTTTATTGAAAAGAAATTATATCCCAATGTTGACTTTTACTCTGGTATTATTCTAAGAGCGCTTGGGTTTCCAAAAGATATGTTTACTGTCCTATTTGCACTAGCTAGAACTGTTGGATGGATTTCACAATGGAAAGAAATGATAGAAGACTCAGAGCAAAGAATTGGAAGACCAAGACAACTATATATGGGTAATGTTGATAAAAAATTTATTAATCTTGAAGATAGATAGCTTACTCTATTTTAAATAATCATAAATTATTTTTGCACCCTCGTGTTGATCACTTTTATCATTACTAAAGATCTTTTCCCTGACTTCGTTATGCATTTTAACTTGATCCTCACGAATATTATCATTTTCAATAATACTTTGTAGTACATTTGCTATAGCAAATCCATTACACTTTAATTGAAATAATTCAGTAATTATTTTTGAACCATGGATAATATTAGGTAAGACTATAGAGTGAGTCTTAATAAAGAATCTAAAAATTGAAAAAATAATATTAGTTTTGTAAATCACAACCATTGGAAGCTTTGCTATAGCTAATTCTAATGTCGCACTTCCAGATGCAACAATAGCCAGATCTGAATTTATAATATTTCTATATTTTTCACGCTCTTGAGTAATAATTTCGTAATTAAAAGATGCTTTTGAAAGATTTTTAATAATCAAATCATGAAAGTGCTCGAATGTTAGAATTTTAACAACTAGATTATCGTATTTTTTATTGAGCCTATTTATTCCATCTATACTGGGGGCTAACAATCTAGAGACCTCACTTTTCCTACTACCAGCCATTAGCACCAAATCGATAGTTTTTGAATTATTAGTTTTTGATAAAGTTTTCATATATTTAGCAACTCTCTCTGAGAGTGGATTACCCACATATGTACACATTGGCCCGTTTAATTTCTGATAGAGCTCTGGTTCAAAAGGTAATATTGACAAGACGTGGTCAATGTAAGAGGACATTTTAGTTGCGCGACTTTGTCTCCAAGCCCATATAGTAGGTGAAACATAATTAACAATCGGAATTTCTGGTGAGATTCTTCTAACTCTTTTTGCAACTCTGTGGCTAAATTCAGGACAATCAATAATAACCAATATATCAGGCTTTGATCTTATAATTGTATCCACGGTTATTTTTATAAGTTTTCTTATAGTGTTAACATTCTTTATTATATCCCAAGGACCAATATAAGATACTCTATCAATTGGAAATATAGATTTTAATCCTAATTTAGATAACTCTTTACCGCCTACTCCTAATATCTCAATATTATTATATAAATATTTAAACTCATGAATTAGTTCAGCACCCATAATATCTCCAGATGGTTCACCAGCTATTATTGCAATTTTCTTAGACAGCATATTTTTCACTCATCATTTGACAAACGATCAATTACTATGAAAAAAAGATTATTTTCATTAATTAATTTGATAATTTTGTCATATTCCAGAACAATAACGTCACCCTGAGTTATTGCAATACCGGATAAATTAGCTTTTATAACTAAATCAATAGTTTTTGGTCCAATTGTTGGCATATCCACTCTCTTATCTTGGATATTTTGTGATGTCTTAAAAAAAACTCCACCTTTATCTGGGCTTGCAATACGCAAATCAATAATCCTTTTTAGCATACTGTTTGTACCTTCCGCTGCCTCAACTGCTAAAACCCGCTCTCGAGCTACTACAACTGATTGTCCAATATCAAGGTCACCTATCTTATTTGCTATATAATTAGCAATTTTAATATTATCATTTTCTTTACCGACGATTTTTGTTATTGAGTACAAGCCTTTTGTTAATGTTAAATTATCTGATATTTGGTGAGCGCCAATAATATTATAACCTTTTCCTTCAATAAACTTAATTAGGTTATTGAATAACGATGAGTCTCCACTATTCATAATATTTCTAAATTTTAAATAAAATAATATATTACTTAAATTAAGATATGCACTCATATTATTTGGCCTTGGAATATAACCAATCATTGTAATATTCTTAATATTATTTTTTTTAAGTATATTAGAAATTTTCTTTATATTGAGGTATGAAAGTTCAATTATATTATAATTTTTGGAATTTGATTTAAAAGAACCATCTATTGAAAAAATAGTTACATCCCAATCTTTTGATATTGCATCATTTATAACTTGCAGAGGCAAAGAACCAAAACCAGCTATGATTGCTAGTTTATTATAACTCTTCATATACTTTACTATTTAATAATACTCTTATCATTCGGCTGGCATATGTGTCTATTAGGTTTTTCTAAGACAAACTCTATTAAATCGTTTATTTCACTTATATCTTTATGCTCTCCAGAAAGTGATCTAGCTCTCTCGTGTATTTCACTTGGAGGGCCGTCAAAGATGCTCTTATATACCTTCTGAATTAAGAAAATTGTTTCTTTCGAAAAACCTCTTCTTTTTAGACCTGTTATATTTACACCAGTCAGGTAACACCTTCGGAGAATACCCTTAGCAAGTCCATATGGTAATATATCTTGCTCGACTCCAGTCATACCAGCAATAAATGCGTGCTTACCAATTCTGACATGTTGATGAAGTGCAGATAGACCTCCGATGATTGCATAATCACCAACAGATGTATGTCCTGCGAGTGTTGCCTGATTAATTAGGATTACATGATCACCAATCATACAGTCATGCGCAACATGAGAGTCTACCATCAAGAAACAATTATTACCAACTTTTGTAATTGATTTTGATTGTTTTGTACCCGAGTGTATTGTAACATTTTCTCGTATAATACAATTTTTACCAATTACAACATAAGTAATCTCATCCTTAAATTTTATATCTTGCGGGGGCATTCCAATGACCGCATTTGGGAATATTTCTGTATTTGATCCAATATTAGTATGACCATCTATTATTACATGCCCGTGGACTTTAACATTATCTTCTAAAGTTACGTTTCTACCTATATATGAGAATGGACCTACACTAACATCTGTTCCTAAGGTAGCACCATCTTCTATAATTGATGTGGGATGTATCATAAGCTTGACTCTTCATCAATCATTGCGCTTATTTCAGCTTCCGCTACAAGTTTACCCAGTACATATGCCTCACCTTTGAATTTCCAGACATTAGCCCTCTGTCTAATTTTCTTTAAATGATAATATAATATATCTCCTGGAATTACAGGTCTACGAAACTTAGCTTTATCTATTGTCATAAAAAATATTTTTGAGAGTGGCTGTTCTTGATTTCGAGATAGCACACACATAACTGCAGCAGTTTGTGCCATTCCCTCAATTTGTAAAACTCCGGGCATAATAGGATTATTTGGAAAATGGCCTTGAAAGAAAGGTTCATTAATTGTTACGTTTTTTACTCCAATACCATATATGTCCTTATTCATTTCAATAATTTTATCTATTAAAATAAATGGATATGCATGCGGTAAAATTTTAGATATCAAATTAATATCTGCATTTCGTAGTTCATTATTATCTTTGTAATTCTTCATCTCTTAAATCCCAAAAATTTGTTGCTGACTTATAACATAAGAAACCAATAATTTTAATTATTTTCTTGATAATCTCGTTAAAGTTTTAATTTCATTTAAATATTTATCAATTTCCCTATGAGGTCTACCAGCAACTTTTTGATTTGGCTGTACATTATGCATAATACCAGATCCAGCTGCTACTTGTGCATTATCACCAATCTTTCTATGAGGAATTACTCCAACTTGGCCACCTAGGATCACATTATCTCCTATTTTAACACTACCAGATATACCTACTTGCCCAGCAAGACCACAATTACGTCCTACAATAACATTGTGTGCAATATGAACTAGATTATCAATTTTTGTACCTTCACCTATCACAGTATCATTGAGAGAGCCTCGGTCGATTGTACTATTTGCTCCAATTTCAACATTATCCTGTATTATAACACGACCGATATGGGGGAATTTAATAAAATTACTACCTGTATGACCGTAACCAAACCCATCTTGACCTATTCTTGTACCGGGATGAATTACTACATTATCGCCAATATAACAGTGCTGAATAGAACAGTTAGGCCCAATTATAACATTTTCACCTATAACAACATTTTTTCCAACCACAGTATTGGAGTCAATGGCTGATTTCTGTCCTATTACAGCACCAGATTTTATTACAGCGCCACTTTCAATTCTAATATTAGTCCTGAGTTCAACATTATCAGCAATAACTGCATCTTTACTTATCGAATAGTCAGTAACTTTGTCTACACTTTGATAAAGCATATTGATTGCAACAATTATTGCATACTCAGGATTTGGAGTAATAATTGGTATTACATTACTAGGAAGTATATCAATTAAATCTTGTCTTATAAAACATGCTGCCGCTTGAATATTATCAGATCCATTAATATAATTTTTATCACTTAGGTAAGTTAAATCATTAGAATTGGACTCTGAGAGTGTCGCGATCCCATTTATAGTAATGTCAGAAAAACTATCTGGGATAACGTAATCAGATAATACATTTTGTACTACTTCGGATAAAGTATATGGTCCACTATTTATAAAGAATGATTTTACCTTCATACAAACACACTTATCCTTCAATAAAAGTATATCTTCTATATATAATTATTAATATAAATTAGAAATTTGTTCCACCAGAAAAATGGAAAAACTCAGTTTGATCAAAAGTTTCTTTGTTTAAGACTTCAGTAAAGTCAAATCTTAACATTCCAATAGGCGATTCCCAGAAAATGCTAGCTCCTATTGAGGACCTTAACATAGAAGACTCATTCACAACAGGGTCTGTAACGAGGTCTGAACCAAATAATGTTCCAGCATTCAAATGTAAACCACCTCTTATACCATAGTCATCAGATACAACGGGAATCGGGAAATTAACCTCAGCTTTGCCTGAAAAGTAAGTATTCCCTCCAATAGCCTCTTCCTTTGAATTTGTATAGTTTGGATGTAGACGTGGACTTATACCGCGAGATGCAAAACCTTTCAGCAAAGGACCAGGGTCCATAAAAGAGTCTGATATAAGAATGTCTTTACCATTGAGGGCAAATATATGTCCAACATTCATATGAAGTGAGCCAATTAAATCTCTATCAAAATCATGATAGTATTTTCCAGAAAAAACAGTACTGAAATTTGAAACATCACCACCAGAAAAATCTTGACTTAAATTCAGTGAGACGCCGCTACTTGGTATCATTGGATTATCAAGGCTGCTATATGATAACGTATAACCTAGCTCACCGATATTACGATTACCTTCTAATTGTTTTAATGCCGCAGATGCATTACTTGCTACACCATAAACTTCATTTCTTGTAAATTTAGCTCTGGTATTTAATCGTGTATCATCAGATAATGGTAATCCAAAACGAAAGCCCAATCCAACCTCACTATTAGTGTAGCTAGAGGTATCACTATTATCTTGCTCGTTACCAAATAGATCAAAACCAAATGAGACATCACTTCCAAGAAATGCTGGCTCAGTAAAAGCTAGGTTTATTAGGTTCCGATCTCCACTTAGATTAGTATTCAA
>CENP01011657.1_pt1 | contig 43419 bp, 41 predicted proteins | sample 361281 | NCBI WGS metagenome assembly CENP01 (sample SAMEA2591122, study PRJEB7988) | marine metagenome | biome: marine biome (ENVO:00000447); feature: deep chlorophyll maximum layer (ENVO:xxxxxxxx); material: saline water (ENVO:00002010), including plankton (ENVO:xxxxxxxx) | depth 70 m
GGAGCTGGCATAAGCGCTGAAAGCGGTCTTAAGACTTTTAGGGACAGCAATGGCTTGTGGGAAAATCACAAAATTGAAGATGTTGCAACACCTTATGCATGGAAGTCTAACCCAGAACTAGTTTTAGATTTTTATAATAAGAGGCGATTACAAGCGAGTAAAGCCTTTCCTAATAAAGCTCATTTATCTTTAGTTGAATTGGAAAAATATTTTGATGTAACAATTATTACTCAAAATGTAGATGATTTGCATGAGCGCGCAGGTTCAACGAAGGTAATTCACTTGCACGGTGAATTAATAAAAGCTAGAAGCAGTGGAAATCCTTCATTGATTTATAATATAGATAACAACAAGATAGAAATTGGCGATTTGTGCGATGAAGGTCATCAGCTTCGACCACACATTGTATGGTTTGGGGAAGAAGTCCCCATGATAACAAGCGTTATACCCTTTTTTCAAGTTGCTGAAATAGTAATTGTCATAGGAACTTCATTATCTGTGTATCCAGCGTCGGGTTTAATTGATTATGCATCAGGAGCAGATTGTTATTATATTGATCCTAATGGAAGTCAAAGTATGGCAAATCAAAACTTTAAAATAATTCCTCATAATGCTGCGAAAGGCGTAAAAGAGTTAATTGAAGAATTGAAAAATAAAAGTATGAATTCATGATATACGTAAAAATAGCTCTTATTATTATAGCAACTTTTATAATAATCTATATATATAGTTTTATAAAAATGAACCGCGAAGCTATATCAAATCTCATGAAAAGCTATATAGCTGGAACAAATCCCTTCTTTTTATATGCCGTCTTTAGGATGGTGTTACGCTTAATACGAAGATTTTTCATCAAATTTTAAAAAAATATATTATAGCATAGACTATGGAAACAAAAAACCCACCAATTAAGGTGGGTTTTTTTTCGGGATATAAGAACTTCCGAAGTGTGAGCCGGGTGAGACTCGAACTCACGACCAATGGCTTAAAAGGCCACTGCTCTACCAACTGAGCTACCGGCTCGCCGATATTTATTAAGTTTTTTTTGATGAGGCATTCTTTTTAGCGGTACTTATGCCAGCTCCAAATGCAAGGCCCAGTGCTATTCCTAATCCAATATTATCTGTTGCTGCTCCAAATGCTATACCTACGACTAAACCCAGTCCAATAGATTTAGATTGCTTGTCTTCAGAAATATTACTCATCGTTTTTTATTCAATTAAACAGGGTTCAAAATTAACAAATTTGAATTGTGTTTCATACCAAAAATACTAGCCAATTTTACCCTCGACACACGTAGTGTCAAATCCGCCACGAGTGTTATAAATAGTAGTTACTTTAATCTTCTTTGTTTTGAGAATATTTTTTAAATCATCATATATTCTTTTTGTAGCACCTTCCTGATATATTCCAACATTTCTAAAGCTAATGAAATAATACTTTAAGGATTTTAGCTCAATACATTTCCCTCCTTCTGGGTAGTATTCAATTTTAACATATGCTAAATCTGGTAATCCGCTGAATGGGCAAACAGCACTAAATTCATCCGTCTCCGTCATTATATATTGACGTGGACTTTCAAATGAGAATGTTTCTAGGAATTCAGTATTAATTTGGTCTTCATCTGTAAATTGGAAATATTTTCCTTCTGCTTTAGCCATTTTTACCTCGATATATACAACCTGATGAACAGGTTTCTTTTACTTCAATTGCAGTTAAGTTGTCTAAGTCGTTCTCTAGTTTATCCCAGATCCATTTAGCCAGATTTTCACTAGTTGGATTTTCAAGTCCACTAATATTATTTAAGTAGTTATGATCAAGTTCATCATAAATTGGTTGAAATGCCTTCTTAATATCAGCAAAATCTTCTACCCATCCGGTTTCTTTATCAATAGGCCCATCAAGCGTGATTCGCACAAGGAACGAGTGACCATGAAGCCTGCTGCATTTGTGACCTGCAGGTAGATTAGGTAAAAGGTGTGCCGCTTCAAATGTAATGTCTTTATATATTTCCATTTAATTGTCTAGGGTATCCCAACAAATTTATGCGTTTGAAGGCTTAGCCTCCAAAGGGGATGTTCATGGCAATACTTAATAGTTTTTTGAATGTTTTCATTTAAGCTTTCATTATCCATTGGCTGTAATGAAAAGTGATCAAAGTTCAAGTTTTCATATTGTGAAGGGTCAATTCCATGCTGAGGATATACTAATTTTAATTCATTCCCTTTTGTTATAATCAAATCACTACCTGCTTTTGGACTTACGCATACCCAATCTATATTCTTTGGAGCATTAACCGTACCATTTGTCTCAATAGCAATTTCAAACTTATTAAAGTGTAGTACATTAATCAATTCCTCATTCATTTGAAGCAAGGGCTCTCCACCCGTAAAAACTACAAATCTTTGCTCTATTGACCTTGAAGGCCATTTGGAAAGAATATTTTCAACCAAATCATCTGGTGTTTGAAATCTACCTCCACCGGGACCATCTGTACCAATGAAGTCAGTGTCGCAAAAATTGCAGATAGCATTTTCACGATCTTTCTCATGCCCAGTCCATAAATTACATCCTGTAAATCTAACAAAAACGGCAGACCTACCTGTGTGAAACCCTTCACCCTGAATTGTGTAATATATTTCTTTAATTGTGTACACTTAATTAGCGTATTCTATAGGATCTTTGATATTTGCTTTTTCGAAGCCCTCTCTTCGAAGAATGCATGCATCACATAAACCACACGCAATGCCATTTTTAGCGGGATCGTAGCAGGAGTGTGTTTTGCTGTAATCAACGCCGAGTTTAATTCCTTCTTGGATTATCTCTTTTTTACTTAAATCGATAAGTGGCGTATGGATTTTTATTTTTGATTTTCCTTCAACCCCTGCCTTTGTTCCAAGATTTGACATTTTTTCAAAAGATTTAATGTATTCAGGCCTGCAATCTGGATAGCCGCTATAATCCAGCGCATTAACACCAATGAAAATATTCTGAGATTCAATTGTTTCAGCATAGGCAAGAGCAAATGATAAGAAAATTGTGTTACGGGCAGGAACATATGTTATTGGTATTTCACTACCACCAATTTTACCATCTCTGCTTTTTGGAACATCAATATTATCTGTTAATGCAGATCCTCCGAACGCGCGTAAATCTATATCTAGTACAACATGATCGTTAACTTGGGATGATCGTGCTATTTTTTTTGCAGCACTAATTTCAAACTCGTGCCTTTGTCCATATCTAAACGATAATGCGTAGATACTAAAGCTTTTTGATTTAGCAAAAGCGAGGCACGTTGTGGAGTCAAGTCCACCAGATAATAGGATTACAGCTTTTTTCATTAAATCGATTAAAATTAGCTCTTAGAGCGTCGAAAATATATTACGAATCAACACCATTTTTAATAATATTTTCCATAGCATCAGAAAACCTGTCAATTTCCTCAATTGTGGTATACACGTGTGGAGTTATTCTGCAGCCGCTAAATTCAGGATGATTGATAGCAACTACAAAAATTTTATATTTATTCCAAAGTTCTTTTGCTACAGCAGATGTTTCAATACCTTTTATCTCAACAGTTGCTATTGCACAGCTTTTACCAGGCTTAAGACTTGTATGTAATTTAATTCGATCATTCTTGATTAGTCTTTTAGCCCAGCGATCTCTTAAATATATTAATCTTTGTTCTTTATTTTTACTTCCAATTCCTTGATGAAAGGTAAGGGCATCTCCAATAGCTATTTTGTTTGGGCAAGGGTGAGTACCGATCTCTTCAAATTTCCTAATATCATCAGAAGCGCACTCACCAGGAGCTTGCAAAGGCCAAAGATCGGCTATCTTATTTTTGCGAACATAAAGCATGCCAGTGCCAAAAGGAGCAGAAAGCCATTTATGTAAACTGGATGCATAATAGTCACACTCAAGATCTTTCACAGTAAAATCAAAATGAGCAAAAGTATGAGCCCCATCAACAATAACTGGTATGTTATATTTTCGTGCCATTCTCACAACCTTTTTAACGGGCAGTATTTGACCAGTAATATTGATCATATGGCACATTAAAATCATTTTTGTTTTAGAGGTTATGTTTTTTTCAAATAGCTTTACAATCTCATTGTCATTTTCTGCTGGTATAGGAATTTTGAATTGCTTCATTATAATTCCATCTCGGCATTCTCGCTGTTTAAATGTATTAATCATGCGACCATAATCTTGCGTTGTTGTTAGTACTTCATCCCCCGGCTTAAGATCAATGCCATTTTGACAGATTTGTAAACTTTCTGAGGCATTTCTTGTGAGAGCAATTTCTTCAGAGTCACAATCAAAAAACCTAGCCATTCTCTTTCGAACTGTTTCTTTTTGGGGTTCTAAAATTCTCCACATTGAATATGCCGGGCTGGTATTAGAAAAATCTAGATATCTTTTTAAAGCATTCTGAACTACGGTAGGTGAAGGGCTTACGCCTCCATTGTTTAAATTAACTAGACCGCGATCAGCTGTGTAACCTTGTTGAATTTCTCTCCAATAGCTCTCATTTCTTGCAATAGATCTGGGATCCCCAGATATCTCTTTAACTGCGTCGATAGCTTTTGCCATCGTTTTTGGACTGGATAATATCGCTGATGCAGCTACAGCCGGTCTAGCAATAGATCCTAAAAATTGTCTTCTGTCTAATTTATTCATACTTACTCCAATGGTATAGTAGAGTTTACTATACCAAACAAAAGAAGTCAAACTGAGGCAATTCAGAACAATATCTAATTTTTTTGTTTTTTTGCATATTCTTTGTTGCCTCCAATTTTTTTCTACATTTATATTGGAGTGCCTCTTTTGGCGGAATTCAATGAAGAATTCAAATTAAAGAGGCTGGCAAGTGAAAAAGTAATAAGGCTCTGGGTTGGCGTTCGGAGCCTTATTTTTTTTGTTATTTGAAAATGGGGGCGATCGGTTTCGACGGAATATGCGTCTTTCTAAATGGCATGTCGAGTCCCAGTATCTCGTAAAAAAATTGGAAAAACCATAAATGCCGATAACGGCTACATGGCCGCTGCTTAAGTAAGTGGCCCATCCTTAGTCTAGCATGCTCATGGCTTAACTAAAGGGTGTCAAATTAATGAGCTGGTTCTGATTGAGTCTGCGGTATCAGAATAAGAATTTAGCAGACTGTGATTGTAATGGTTGTGTCTTCAGGACAGTTACATTCAAGAATAATCTGTTAGACTAAGCATGTAGAAGTTTTTTTAGATTCTATTTCGGACGGGAGTTCGATTCTCCCCGCCTCCACCAATCGCTAAAATCTATTTATAATCGTCTCTAAGCCATTGATAATGAATTGAACGGCAATGACCATTAGAATTAACCCCATCATCCTTTCAATCACTCGCATTCCAGCTATTCCAATTCTTTTTGCAAGCAGATTACCGGCTCTTAAGATCCAATAGAATAAAGCCATTGTTATAATAACTGAAATTAGGAGCGTTACAACGCTGTAATCGCTTGGACCTTTTCCAGATAAAATAACAACTCCGGTTATTGCACCAGGCCCAGTAATTAAAGGTACACCAATTGGACTTATTGCTAACTCTTCACCATCTTTAAATTCATCTCTCTCAGTTTGTGTAGTACGAGATCTTCCAACCTGAGCATCTAGCATTCTAAGTCCGCTTCTAAAGAATATTATTCCACCCATAATTTGAAAAGCCTCAACAGTAATGCCATAAAATCTAAAAATAAAAGAGCCAAGGAGTGTAAAAATTATTAAAACAATAGATCCTGTTAAAATACCCTTTCTTGCAATTTTTACTTGATCGACATTACTGAAGCTTTCAGTCATAGCTGCAAAAATTGGAGTTATTCCTAGGGGATTTACCACTGTAAATAAAGTCGACAGGCAAAAGAGCAGATACTGAATTTCTATATTGAAGTAGTCAAGCAATTACATTTTTTCCGGTGCATTGATGCCGAGTATACTAAGTCCACTATTAAGAATATTTTTTGTTGCTCGAGCTAAAGCAATCCTGGAGAGAGTTAGGTCTTTATCCTCATTAATTATTCTACAATTAGCATAATATTTATGAAATTTTGTAGCCGTTACTTGAAGATAGCTTGCAATTATTTGGGGCTCTAATGAGTCCAGTGCAGATAGAACTATATTAGGAAAAAGCTCTAATTGCTTTAAAAGTACTATTTCACTTTCATGAGTAAGAAGACTCTGATTGTAAGCATTTAAATCTTTTCTCTGACTTTCAATTCTATTAATAATATTACAGATTCTAGCATGCGCGTATTGAAGATAGTAGACCGGGTTTTTATCTGATTGGTCTGCAGCTAAATCTAAATCAAAATTTAAATGTGTATTTATTCCACGCATCACAAAAAAATATCTTACCACGTCAACGCCTACTTCATCCACCAGATCATCTAAGGATATAAAGGTAGCTTTTCGTGTAGACATTTTAATCTTTTCCCCACCCCTTAGAAGCGTGACAAATTGATACAGTAAAACCTTTATATGTTCAGTTTTAAGTCCTAATGCTTGGAGGGCAAGGACCACATCGGGATAAGTATCCATATGGTCCGCACCGAATACGTCAATGATTAAATCAAAACCACGCTCAACTTTATTTCTATGATATGCTGTATCAGGGAGCCTGTATGTTGGTTCTCCTGTTCCCTTAATAAAAACCCTGTCTTTTTCCTTGCCCAGGGAGGTTGTTTTGAACCAGGTAGCACCATCTTTTTCATATAATAAATCTTTTGCCTTAAGCTCACTAAGCAGTTTTTCAATGTCTCCATTGTCATAAAATGTTTTTTCATTTGAGAATTCATCAAACTTTATTCCCAAAACGCTTAGAGTGTTCTTGATGTGCTCAAACATCATTTTTTCTGGAAAACTCGAAAATACTAAATCATCAAATTTTAGATCCTTTCCATAAACATCAATAATCTCTTCAGCGATATCAGCAATATACTCACCTTCATATCCGTCTTCAGGAAAATCAAAAGACTTACCAAGATTTTCAAAATACCTTGCCTCGACAGACTTACTTAAAATTCTCATTTGCCTTCCAGCATTATTAAAATAATATTCTCTTGTTACTTCATATCCATTCCACTCAAGAATATTTGAAACAACATCTCCTAAAATAGCATTTCTACCATGACCAACCGTTAGGGGCCCCGTAGGGTTTGCGCTTACAAATTCCACATTTGCGGTTTTATTTTTACCTATATTACTTTTTCCAAAATCGCTGTCGTTTAAAATGTCGTTGAGAATTCCGAAATAATATTCTAGGGAAATTTTAAAATTGATAAAACCAGGATCTGTTATTGTAATCTCATCTAAAATATTGCTAGAGGAAATCATTTCAGATCTAATTTTGTGGGCAATATCAATTGGGGTTTTTTTATGAATTTTTCCTAAAACCAAAGGAATGCTAGATGAAAAGTCACCAAATTCAGGATTTTTACATTTAGAAACTTTAACATCTATATTGGAATAACCCAACTTTACAAGTGTCCTATTAAGGTCATTTATGATTATCTCAACTATCATTTTCACTGTAGGTTATTATTTTAGCATCGCCCCAGAGTTTTTCTAAATTGTAATACTCACGTTCGATGTTCTTAAAAATGTGCACAACCACATCAATATAATCAAGGATAATCCAATTCATTTTTTCATAACCCTCAATCCTGACAGGCTTTGTTTGTGTATTTTTTCTAATGTTATCCGCAATAGCTTTGATTTGAACGTCTGTATCTGCAGAACAGATGAGAAAATGATCCGTGATAGACGTAAGGCCTTTTAGATCAATACTAATTACACGCTCTGCTTTTTTATCAATAGCAAGCTCAGCGATAGTCTTAGTAAGGTTAAGTGAAGTGGTATTGCCAGTAGGCACTGATATCAAATTAATTTTTTAAAAATGATTTAACTGCAGTAATTGAATTAAAATCTTTTCCTATAATCAGTGTAATGTCAACATCAGTTTCTGGATCAATTGATACCATAACTTGATCTGAGTTTCTTGAATCAAATTTTAATGCATCAGCGACATATTTTAATCCTTCAGTATTTTCATTTCGCTGTATGAGTATAGTGGTTGAATAATCAAAATTATCAGCATTTTCAGAGCGAACAACATCTACACGCTTATCACGCAAGAATTCAGAAAACTTTGCAGCTACGCCTGGCTCACCGCAGCCATTAAGAATCTCTACCTCAATATCTAAAACTGGATTAGCTTCATAAATCTCAGTAGCCAATTTTGGAGTTTCATCGCTTGAGGGAAAAGTCACAGCTTTTATTGGAATACCAGTTTGGCTTTGCCTATTGGAGAAAGAGAAAATAAATGCAAATAGCAAAACTGACATAACACCTATACCAGCATTCACAATTCCCATCTGTTTAGCTTTTTTTGTATTTGATTTTTTCTTGCGATTTAAATTGAATCGCGACGATTTGCTAGAACTGTATTTAGCCACTATCTTGTCATTAAAAATCTGGAATATGGATTTCTATAGTATCTTGGATAATTATTCATAGAAAATTTTATCAACATATTCTCTGTTGGTTTATAATCAACACTAGTATCGTAGTAAATTTTAGAACCATTTAGCCCATTTTGAGAATAAAGATTTACCCCACCCATTGGTGACATTAAGCTGAATTGCGAAGAAAGCCTGACCTTATCATTTACTATATAATTAATATTTGTATTAAATGAACCAATCGAGACAGAGTTATCTCCAAAGCTTGACATGCTCATACCAAAACTGTTTGAAATTGAAAGCCTATTTAAATCAAATAAGGAGGAATTCCTAGCATGAGATATCCCATAGCTATTTACAGGCAGCGAATTAGAAGGCAGGTTAGAACGTAACTGTCCTGCGGCAAATGCTGTCAAAAGTAGTATGAGTGTTGTTCTTTTGCTTATCTTTAACATTTCAACTACAAAATTACAAAAAGAAATGAATTGTTTCACCATTTATTGAATTATGATCTATTGTTAATTATGCCACCACCTAAACATATTTCTCCATCATAAAATACAATGGACTGTCCGGGAGTAACTGCAAATTGCGGTATCATAAATTGTACATTACACGATTCACCGCTTAATGAGGTAATTGTGCACGTTTGATCTTTTTGTCTATATCTTATCTTAGCGGAAAGATTATCATTTTTACTTGGCGCATAACCACTAATCCAATGCAAAGAATCTGCGCTCAAATTTTTGTGATATAAAGATGGATGATTGCTTCCTTGAGAAATAATAAGGGTGTTGCTTGAAAGATCTTTTTCTGAAACATACCAGGGATCATCGTTGTTTCCAAATCCACCGCCAACACCAAGACCTTTTCTTTGCCCAATTGTGTAATAAGATAAACCTTCATGCTCTCCGCAGATTTCACCATCTACAGATTTTATAGTTCCAGGATGTTTTGGTATATACTTTTTTAAGAATTCTTTAAAAAATTTTTGTTCACCTATAAAGCAAATACCGGTACTGTCCTTTTTAGCGTGATTTAGCAAACCATTTTTCTTTGCAATTTTTCTAACCTCTTGTTTTTCAATTCCTCCAATTGGGAAAAGACTATTCGAAAGCATCTCTTGATTAAGAAGATATAAAAAATAACTCTGGTCTTTATCGTCATCTACACCCTTTAAAAGTTGATAGGAGTGCCCGGATTCTTTTATCCTTGCATAATGACCTGTTGCTATCTTTGCCCCTCCAATATCTTTAGCGTAGTTTAAAAACGCTTTAAATTTTACTTCTTTATTGCAAAGAATATCAGGGTTTGGGGTTCTACCTTTTGAATATTCATCTATAAAATTTTTAAATACATTTTTCCAGTATTCATTTGAAAAATTAGTAGATCTGAGAGGGACCCCAATTGAATTACATACAGATAATGCATCTTTATAGTCTTGCTCAGCATCACATTGATCGCTTTCACCCTCCCAATTTTTCATAAATACACATTCAACGTCAAACCCTTCCTCTTTTAACCTCAGCGCAGTAACAGAACTATCAACCCCTCCACTTATTCCAACTATAATTGGTTCATTCATTTAATATTTCACCTATCGACTTTACCAAAATAGAAACATCCTCGATCCTGTTTTCTCTACCAAAGCTAACTCTAATAGTTGATTTATTAATCTCATCTTCAATTCCCATTTCTTTTAAAACAAGTGAAAGGCCCACCGTCCCTGATGAGCATGCAGATCCGTTTGAAATCTCAATCCCTTTTCTATCAAGTTTAGCTAAAATTACTTCGTTTTTACACTTTGGAATAGCCAGGCTACAAATCCCAGGAGCATAAAAGTTCGTATTCCCATGAAAGATAGCCTGGGGGCAAATATCATAAATTTTTGATTTAAAGTATGTTTCAAGCTCTCTTAAATGATTCGCACGTTCTTCAAGCTCAATTGAAACCAGTTCAGCTGCTACTCCTAATCCGGCAATACCAGATAGATTTTCAGTCCCTGCCCTAATGTTACTTTCTTGACCACCTCCAATAACTAGCGGTTTGATAGGTACTCCGTTTCTTTTAAAAAGAAAACCAATTCCTTTTGGTCCATAAAATTTATGTGCAGAAAAACTCATGTAGTCAATTTTAAGATCTTTAGTTGAAATTGGTATCTTTCCCAAAGACTGAACACAGTCTGAGTGAAATGGAATAGAGTGCTCTTTTGCAATCTCAGTTAGCTTATCAAATTTTTGGATTGTTCCAACTTCATTATTAACATACATAATTGAAATTAGTCCAGTATCCTTTTTTATTGCAGACTTTAAGTCTGATGGATTAATTAATCCAGTTGAGTCAACTGGCAAAATATCGTATGTTAACCCGAAAGCTGTTAGTTCTTCCAAGACTTTTAAAACTGCAGGATGCTCAATACATGAAGTAATTACATGCTTATTTTTTTGGTGTAACACTGACCAGATGACAATATTGTTTGATTCTGTACCGCTTCCTGTAAAGAAAATCTCAGAAGGCTCCGCATCAATCATTTTAGCGGTTTGACTTCTGGCAGTTTCAATGATGGATTTGGAAGATCTACCCGATGAATAAACGCTAGAGGGATTTCCATAGTCTAGCCGTGACACCTCATCCATTTTTTCAGCTACATTGGGATGTACAGGCGTTGTTGCTGCGTGATCAAAATATAGCATTCAATATTAACAAAAAATAAATCTAGATATCATTTCTAATGGCAGCATAGCGGACAGTGTTCTGAAGATTCTTATAAAAAGGGGGTTGCCGCTGCTCAAGCATATCAATGGTAGATTGTGAGTCATATTCAAATCTAATAATATTCCACTGAAAAGAATCTCCAACAGTTAAAAAAGCAAGGGCCCCCCTTGGGTCCTCATCAAAAGGTAGTCCAGTAGCGCCTTGGCATAATATTTTTATGTTTTCTTTAGACTCTTCTCTTGGTATATGTAAATGGCCATGAACAATAATAAACTGCTCGATCTCTGGATTCTTCTTAGATATTTCGTCGCGCCATTGTAACGCTTCTTCCATTGTGGGAGGAATTTCATCTCTTTCATACCATGCGTGACAGAATTCCACTAGTGTATTCCCAACAATTTGCCTATTTGAAATAGTCATAGCATTGCAAAATTCAATTCCTTCATCACCGATCTGTTCCGCAGTCCATTTTTCATTATCTACAATCTCATGCAGAAGCGGGTCATCTTGCGGCATCCCTTCTAGAGAAGGCTCATCGTCATTCCAAATTTTTTCTAATAAATACCTTTCATGATTTCCCCTTATCAAAATCGATTCGGTCTTAGATTTGAGGATATCCAGTATTTCTTTTGGTTCCGGACCTAAGGAAAAATAGTCACCCAAAAAAATTATTTTATCAATATCATCACGACTATTGATAATTTCTAATCCTTTTTTCAATGCAACTGAATTTGAATGTATGTCTGTGATTAATGCGTAGGTTTTCGAATTCATAGAACCTGAAAATACACAGTCTTTGAGAGTGTCGTCAAGTCGTCAATAAAAATAAATTTAAATTGAATATTGCTTGTAGAGCGTTAAATTTTTTTAATAATATATCAATCTAATGTCACATAATTCTATTCTAATTGTTGGCTCAATTGCCATGGATACCATCGAAACTCCAGTTGAAAAAAGATCCAATATTCTTGGAGGATCTACAACTTACAGTTTAGTAGCATCTGGCAGGCAATCAGAGGTATCAATTGTGGGTATTGTCGGCAACGATTTTCCCAGCGAAGGGCATTCTCTTTATAAGTCTTATGCTAGTGATCTGAGTGATTTAAAAATTGCTGAAGGGAAAACTTTTCAATGGGGTGGAAGGTATCACGAAAATTGGGACGATAGAGATACACTATTCACAGAGCTAGGAGTATTTTCAGATTTTAGACCGGTTTTAACTGAGTCAAATAAAAATAGATCGCATATACTTCTTGCAAATATTCACCCTGAATTACAGCAATCAGTTATTCAACAAAACCAAAATCCAAATGCAATCGTTGTAATTGATACAATGAATCTTTGGATAGAAACAACTCTACCAAGTCTTGAAAAAGTTCTTTCAGCTTCAAATTTCCTATTGATAAATGAAAGCGAAACCTTTCTTTTGACAAATGAGAATAATATTAATAATGCTGCTAGTTCTCTTTTAAAAATGGGCCCTGAAGTAGTTGTAATAAAAAAAGGGAGTAGGGGGGCAGAACTTTTTTCATTGACAGAGCACATTACTGTTGATGCCTTTCCAGTAACTAATGTAGTTGATCCTACTGGTGCAGGGGATGTTTTTGCAGGTGCTTTTGTATCATCCCTCGCAAATGAAGATTCAAAAGAGACTGCACTTCTAAATGCATCTGCATCTGCATCAATTAGCATTGAATCTTTTGGTATTGAAAAACTTCAAAGTGCATCAAATAATGAAATTAACGATCGGATTAATTTTTTAAATAAGACCCTAAAATCTTGATAGCACAGAATTACAAGCCTAGATTAGGTAATCAATAATTAAAATAAAAGAGACTTTATGAAGATTAATACACTCATTTCAAAAACAATATTATTAATTATTTTTATAAATTTTTGGTCTTGTACGTCAACAGTTGAGTACACTTCAGCCAAGATGGCCATTCAAGATGAAAATTGGGAAGAGGCTGAGCAGTATTTATTAGAGGCGATTAAGGTTGAACCTGAAAATGCCGAAATTATGGTTCAAATTGGATACCATGTGCATGCTAGAAAAAAAGAATGGAAGAAAATGAATGAAATGTTTAATTCAGCCGTTTCCATTAATCCTGAAGCTAAAACCCTTGGCAGACCTGTAAAGGAAGTAACAAAAAATTATCGCGAAATGTATTGGGCGGAAAATTATAACAAAGCCGTTAGAAAGTTTAATAGTTATAAAAAAAGCCAAGATAAATCAATTTTAGAAGACGCTATTGGCGTGTTTAACGAATCTGTTTCTATTGATCCTTCTAAATCACAAACATACTCAATACTTGCTACCTGTTATTATGAAATGGGCGAACCAGATAAAGCCATTGAATCTGGAAAGATGGGTTACGAAAAAAATCCAGAAGATTTTCAGACAAATTTTACACTCGGTCAAATTTTGTCTCTGATTGGAGATAAAAAAGATGCTTTATTTCACATTGAAAAATCAGTTCAACTGGATCCATCTAATACAGATGCTGTTAGACAGCTAGCCACTCTTTACTATGATAATGGCAATAAGGAAAAGTCTGTTGAAACATTTGAAATAGCTATAAAGCAGGAAGAAGATAAAATAATAAAAGCTAATTTATACTTTAATCTTGGAGTTTTGTATATGCAGCTTGATCAATTTGAAGAGGCTGAAGACAACTTTTTTTATGCATATGATTTAAATCCTGAAGACACTGAGGCATTAAGCGGCATAGCGCAGACTTTTGAAAATGCTGAAAAGTGGAGAAGAGCGTCTAAATTTTACCGTGAGCTGATCCAACTAGAGCCTGAGAATCCTGATCATTTTAAGGGAATGGCTAGAGTTTTAATCAAGCAAGGTGATATGGATGGAGCAACAAAATATTTTGAAAAGGCAAAAAAACTTGGTGGCTAAATTTTAATCAACTAGTTTGATTTGTGTCTTTTTCGAATGTATTCACTTAGGGCTAAATCAAAATTTTGATCAGTATAAATTGGGACGTAGTCAATTTTTTGATTACCGCACTCTCTCTTAAATTTATTTATGAATAATTTGATTTTATCTTGGTAAGAAGATTGAATATGCCAGGGATCAGTCGTTATTGTTTCTCCAGTTTCCATGTCTGAAAATTTCGTTCTTTCATTAAACGTAAAATTAAATTCTTGTTTATCCAGCAAATGAAAAACGATGACTTCTTGTTTGTTGTGCCTAAAATGATTTAATCCTTTCATAACATTTTTTGGATCATCTAGAAGGTCCGAGATAAGTATTACCAATCCACTTTTTTTTATTCGCTCAGCCATAGAATCTAAAATTAACTGGATATTTGTATTTTTTCCTGCTTTACATTTACTAAGTGAATTAAAAATAACATTTTTATGAGACTTAGAAGTTTTAGGAGTAATATATTCTCTGATAGCATTATCAAATAAAATAAGCCCTACTGCATCCTTCTGGTTAATCATAAGATGCGTTAGTGCAGCAGTTAGAGATTCACCATATTTTAGCTTGGAAATATTCTTGCTTTTAAAACTCATTGATTTGCTTATGTCAAGTAAGATATAGCTCCTCAAATTAGTTTCTTCTTCAAATCGTTTTACATAATGTCGATCCGTTTTACCATAAAGCTTCCAATCAATATGCTTTATCTCATCGCCCTGACCATAAGTACGGTGTTCAGCAAATTCTACGCTAAAACCGTGATAAGGACTTTTGTGTTTACCAACAAGATAACCCTCAACAACAAGCTTTGCCCTTAGGGCCATATTGTCGATACTTGAAAGTACGGCTGGATTAAGATATTTTTTTGAACTACCCATGAACTAATTTTTCAAGTATTCCATCAACAGATATGCCTTCAGCGTCAGCACTATAACTTGGGATAACCCTATGCCTTAGGACAGGATAAACCATTTTTTTTACATCATCAATATTTACTGATGGATTTCCATTTAAAATGGCATGAGCCTTAGCACCAAGAACAAGAGACTGCGCTGCTCTAGGGCCTGCCCCCCATTCTATATAATCATTAACAAATTTCTTTGCCTTCTTACTTGGACGCGTAGAAGCAACTAAATCAACTGCATACTCAATAACGTTATCTGCCATCGGAACTCGTAAGACTAGATTTTGAAAATCTAAAATCTCTTTTTTAGAAATAATTTTCTGTGGCTTTGACTCACCTAGAGATGTAGTCTTTTTTATAATTGATATCTCCTCATCGCGATCAGGATAATTGATTAATAGATTGAACATAAATCTATCAAGCTGAGCCTCAGGTAGCGGGTATGTTCCTTCTTGCTCGATTGGGTTTTGAGTGGCAAGTACAAAAAATGGCTGATCTAGTTCATAAGATTTACCTGCAGTAGTTACTCTATGTTCTTGCATCGCTTCTAAAAGTGCAGCTTGTGTTTTTGGAGGGGTTCTATTTATTTCATCTGCTAGAATAATATTGCTAAAAATAGGTCCCTTAAAAAATCTAAAAGATCTTTTGCCTGTAGATTTTACCTCATCGATGACCTCGGTGCCTGTAATATCACTTGGCATTAAATCTGGGGTGAATTGAATTCGATTGAACTTTAAATCTAGCAGTTCCGACATAGATTTAATAATTAATGTCTTGGCAAGTCCTGGCACACCTACAATTAAAGTATGGCCCTTGCATAGTAGAGCAATTAAAATATGATTTAAAACATCATGTTGCCCAATAACTGATTTTCCGATTTCTTCAAAAAATCGTGATTTCATATCTCCTAGCTTTTCTAATAGCTGTATATCTTTTTGGTCTGTCATATCTTACCTATTTTACTTTAAACGGTCATGAAATTACATTTTCATCTTTAATGATGCAAAGAGATGTCTTGTTAAGATGAAATTAAACTATAAAATTATTAACTATGAATAATAACAATAAATCCTTTCTTGATCTTTCCAAAAAGGAAATTAGCGAAGTTGTTGAAAGCTTTGGAGAGCTACCATATCGCTCTGTTCAGCTAGAGGATTGGATTTATAAAAAATATGTTGAAAGATGGCGGGATATGAATAACCTCCCCCAAAAACTTGTAAGCAGGCTTGACTCGTCATTTAAGCTTCATCCGTTGACAGAAATTAGTTCCTCTGGACAATCAAACGATCCTGCCCAGAAATTTCTCTTTCAAACTAGCAAAAAAAATAAAATAGAATCAGTTTTAATGTATCAGAAAAATAGAACAACAATCTGTGTGTCGAGTCAATCAGGTTGTGCTGTTGATTGCAAGTTTTGTGCGACAGCATTTATGGGTTTTAAAGAAAACTTAAGTCCCGGTGAAATAGTAGATCAATTTCTACATTTATCTAAAAAGTCAAAATCGAGAGTCACGAATGTTGTATTTATGGGAATGGGAGAGCCGTTTTTGAATTATAAAAATGTTTCTAAAGCTGCTGAAATCATGAATAAAAAAATCAATATAGGAGCACGAAGAATTACCATTTCAACTGCAGGTATTGTCTCAAAAATATATAAAATGGCTGATGATAAATTACCTTATAAGCTTGCGATAAGCCTAAATGCACCAAATGATGAAATACGTAAAAAGATTATGCCTTTAACAATTAATAACCCTATAAAAGAACTAATCAAATCCGCAGAATATTACTACAGCAAATTAAAAAGATTTGTGACTTTTGAATATGTTCTATTAGAAAACATTAATGATTCAGAAGCATGTGCATTTGAATTAATGGATTTATTAAAGGATATACCCTGCAAATTAAATTTGATACCCTACAATGAAATTGGCGGGAAATTTAGCCGCCCAAAAAGTAAATCAATTGATGCATTTATTAATGCTTTAAAAAATGCACCATTTACTGTTACGGTAAGATGGAGCAAGGGGACTAGGATCGACGCCGGTTGTGGACAGTTAGCTGTTAAAAATTAAAATGATAAATACCCAGCGAATAGCCGAAATAATAATAGATAAATCAAATTTTAATGGAAAAATTGCCGTTATACTTGGCTCTGGGTTGAGTAGAATATCTGACAAAATTATAAAAAAAACTACAATACCCTACAGTTCAATTCCAAATTATCCCATAACAAATATTAAAGGTCACGCAGGAGAATTTGTTATTGGCGAATTAAATGGAACAAGTATCATAGTAGCCAAAGGGCGGATGCATTACTATGAGGGCTATTCACTTGATTTAGTAACTGCTCCAATAAGAGTGTTGTCTAAACTTGGAGTTAAATATTTAATTATAACAAATTCTGCAGGCTCATTAAAAATTGAGAATCCACCAGGTAATTTTATGATAGCTGATTCTCACATGGATTTTACATTTAGAGAAAATGCAAAAGACCCTATGATTTATTATGATTCTATTTTTCATGATCATGGATTAATTGCAATTGCTAAATCAGCTTCTAATGATCTAAAGCTAAATACATGCACAGGATGTTATTGTTGGACTCTGGGTCCATCATATGAAACTCCAGCTGAAATTCAAGATATGGCAAGATTAGGCGGCGGTGCAGTTGGAATGAGCACAGTTCCAGAAATGAAAACCTCAGCTGAACTTGGGATTAAAACTTTAACAATTTCATGCTTAACAAACTATGCTGCTGGAATTTCAACTATGCCTCTAACACATGACGAAGTCGTTTCAAACGCAGGAAAATTTGATAAAGAGTTTTCTGAGCTACTCGAAAAGGTTATTCTAAAAATTTAAAAATTAAGTTAGTATCCAACTGCTGTATTTTCACCGCGCCTGTCAGCTCCCCCTATATAAATCCCATTATCGATCATTATGCCATTTGCTTCGCCAATATATCCTCTTTGATCTAGCTTATGACCCAATAGCATCAGCTTATTAGCAGTTCTTTTTGATAAACTGTTTTTTTCATAATCAATTTGATCGGGCAACCACTGTGAATGAAATCTAGGAGCATCTACAGCTTCTTTAATATTCATCTTATGAACGACTACATTCAAAATATTTTGTAAAACTGTTGTAATAATTGTTGAACCTCCAGGTGTGCCCAGTATTAAAAAGGGCTTATCATCTTTGATTACCAAAGTTGGTGTCATTGAGCTTAGAGGTCGCTTATATGCTTCAATAGCATTTGCTTCATTTCCAATAAGGCCAAACATATTTGGAACTCCAGGTTTACTAGAAAAATCATCCATTTCATTATTTAAAATGAAACCTGCCCCTGTTACTGTAATTCCGCTTCCGTATCCTGAGTTAATAGTTGTGGTAACGGAAACAGCATTTCCATACTTATCAATTACAGAATAGTGGGTAGTTTCCTCACTTTCAGAAAAAGGGCTATTGCCTGCTTTAATATCATCTGATGCTGTTGATTTATCTATGCTAATATTTTGAACTCTCTCTTTAGCGTATATTTCTGAAAGAAGCATTTCGGATGGAACTTGCCAAAAATCTTCATCACCTAAATGGGTAGCTCGATCAGCGTAGGCTCTGCGTTCAATTTCAGTGATTAAGTGAATATATTCAGATGAATTAAATTCAAGGTCAAAGATATTAGTGTTATTCATATCTCCAAAAGAAGTGAACATATTTAGCATCATGACCAGCAGAATTCCCCCTGAACTGGGTGGGCCCATTGAAATAATCTCAAGACCGTTAAATTCTCCTACAACAGGTTTTCGGTATTTTGATGTATAGTTTTCAAGATCCTCTAATGTCATCCAATTAGAAGCATTCTTCATTTCAGCAACAATCAGCTGGGCAGTTTTACCCCTGTAAAATCCATTACGTCCGTTTTCAACTATTCGCTCCAAAGTTGCTGCCAAATCTTTTTGATAGAAGACGTCACCACTTTTCCACTTTCTATCGTTTCTAGTAAAAATTCTTCTTGTTTCGGGATGCTTACTCAAAAAAGACTTTCTACTATTGAATCGTTCCGCCTCATATTTTGTTAACGCAAATCCATTTTTAGCATAGTCTATTGCTGGTCCTAGTAGTTGTTTAATAGAAATTTTTCCTGAACCGTGATCACTCCATGCTCTCAAAAGACCATCAACAGAACCAGGAACACCTGAAGCATAATGGGTTGCAGTCGATTTACCTTCAATAATGTTTTTTGATGAATCTAAAAATAAATCCTTATACGCAGACTTTGGCGCCATTTCTCGATAGTCGAGTGTAAATGTTTTGCCGTTTGCCATTCTGCTTACCATGAATCCACCACCTCCTAGATTTCCATTTGAAGATGAGGTAACTGCGAGGGTAAACCCAACTGCCGCCGCCGCGTCAACTGCATTACCGCCCTGCTTTAGGATTTCAATACCAACTTGTGATGCTTGTGCGCTAGTTGAAACAACCATGCCATTTTTTCCAGTAATTACTTTCTCTTTTGTACATGAAATACAAATCAATACAATTACTAAAAGAGACCTATTTTTCATTTAAATAAACCACTTTCCCTTCACGCCTTTTATCGTATGCTCCATCAAGTTTTGATGGTAGAACTGTGATCAAGTGAAGACCTGAAACCTCATTTCTTCCAAAATCAGAAACTTTATACCCATCTTTTTTTAATTGACGCTTAATCTTTTTACCATGACGCGATGATTCTATCTTTACCTTTTCACCGCGAGCTACAATATTGGGAAGATCAACAGCTTGCTGCGCAGAAAGACCCCAATCAAATACACCCAGTATAGTTTTTGACACATAGGCTGGGATTGAATTTCCACCAGGCGATCCTGTAATCATTAGAAGATTATTGTATTTATCAAAAATCATGGTGGGTGACATTGAAGACCTGGGTCTCCTGTTTGGAGCAACAGCATTAGCCAGTTTTGATCCATCGTTAGGTACTTTTCGGGAAAAATCAGTCATTTCATTATTCAATAAGAATCCAGATGACCACCGATGAGATCCAAATGCACTTTCAATGGTAGCTGTCATCGATACAGCATTACCTTCAAAATCAATAATTGATATATGCGTAGTACCAGATGCTTCTTGGGTATTGTCTAATCCCCAAATTGGAATGTCTATACTGGCACTAACAAACTCAGAAGGATCTCCAGGGGTTGGGATAGCACCGGGCTCAAATTTTTCATTTGATCTTTGACGAAGATAATCAGGATGCAATAATGCATCTATTGGAATTTCAACTTCGTCCGGATCGCCAAAATAATGATCCCTATCTGCATAGGATAGGCGTTGTGCATCTACAAATGCTTGAATTTTTTCGCGTTGTTTCATTTTATTATTAATGAGGTTATCATAAATACCCGCAATCATAATCTGAGCACCACCAGATGATGGTGGAGAAGTCGTACAAATACTTAAATCTCTGAATGATCCACAAATTACAGGGCGAATTACTGTACTATAATTTTTTAAATCATTTATACTTAAAGAACCTGGATTAGGCTCTTTAGTCGCACTTTCAACAATACTCTCGGCAATAGGACCTTCGTAAAAACCTTTTATTCCTTCATTTGAAATCTTTTTTAACGTATTAGCATATTGTTGGTTTTTTAAAATGTGCCCTTCTTTTATGGGAATACCATTAGGATAAAAATAATCTTTAGAGCCCTCATTTATCGATAGTCTTCCATAAGACTGAAGCGCTTTTACAAAACCCGCGAGCCTAGCAGATACCTTAAATCCATTCTCGGCTAAATCAATTGCATATAGAAATAATTCATCCCAAGGCATTTTCCCAGAACGTTCATGCGCAGTTTTATATAAAGCAACCGCACCTGGGGAGCCAACAGCTTTACCGCTTACCCAGGCTTCTCTAAAGCTCATCACGTTTCCATCTTTCATAAACATATCCATAGTTGCTTTGGCTGGAGCAATCTCTCTACCATCAATAAAAGTGAGACCTCCACTTGCAAAATCATAGTTTAACATAAAGCCACCTCCACCTAAACCAGAGCTTTGAGGCTCAACGAGACCAAGAACTGCATGGGCTGCGATGGCTGCATCAACAGCGCTACCACCTTTTTTTATAATTTCAACTGCTGCGTCAACTGCATGTGGGTTCGCAGCACTTACCATTGCGCCCTTATCCCAAACCGTCCTTTTTAATCTACCTGCACTAGGCCTTTCAATTGATGAAGTACTGCATGAAAAAATAAAAAAGGAAATTAAAGTTACTAGAACTTTCATTGATTTTATCTCCTTTGCCATTTTTTAAAATATGGCAACAGTATTAAATAAACGCCAGTTAACCACAGAATAAATAAGATGACACCAGAAGGTAGAAAAATCCATTTTTTTACCGAATCATTGAACCAAGAGCCATCATGAATATTTTCAATTAAATCTGATCGACGAAATGCCTCATTAAGTATCTTTCCGCTGTAAGTGTCAATTTGTACTTCCCATCTATTCCTTGCCCTAACTTTTACTATGCCTTTTTCGATTCGAACATCAAGCCGATCAATATCTGACCATGTATTAATTTGAGCTTTGGTTGATTTTTTTGCACTCTCCAATATTTGATCAAAAGATAGAGTAGGTAGGTTTGATTTAGAGCCAACCTGAGTTGAAGGCTGAATCCAGTCAACATCTTTTTTTAGTTGAAGCATAATTCCACTTAGGATAATTATTGCTACAGGAAGAAAAACAATGAATGCTCCCCAATAATGAACCTTGCGAGACCAAACGCTAAACTTAAATTTTTTTTTGCGCAAAATTAGTTTCGTCTAGATGATAACTTTGCCAATAGCCTTAATATTTCTAAATATAACCATATCAAAGTAACCATTAATCCAAATGCGCCATACCATTCCATGTATTTTGGAGCTCCTTTTTCTGAGCCTTCTTCAATAAAATCAAAATCTAAAACAAGGTTTAGTGCGGCAATTATTACCACTCCAATGCTAAATAAAATTCCCATATTTGAATTAGAGTGAATTAAGGGTACGCTAACACTAAACCAGCTTAAAATCCAGCTTATAAGATATACAAAAGCTATTCCACCTGTAGCTGCAATTATCCCAAGCTTAAAATTTTCAGTGGGCTTTATTAGCCCTGATACATATGCTAGCAATAAAGCTCCAAGCGTACCAAAAGTAAGCATGACAGCTTGAGTAACTATTCCAGGATACATCGTTTCAAAAAATTTAGATATTCCCCCAAGAGCCAATCCTTGCAATATGGAGTATGCTGGAACTGTATATTTTGCTAAGTGTTGTTTGAAAATAGTAACAAGAGCCAGGATAAATCCTCCAAGCATTCCAATCATCATTAAACCACTGCTTCTAGGATCTCCTGCGGGAAGATTCCATGTAAACAAAGAGGCCGTCATAAGCAGTAATAGGGATAATGCGGTTTTATACACTGTACCAGATATTGTCATTGACTGTTCTGTTGTTAAATCAAAACCACTAAAAGTTTTTGCGTTGAGCGTAGGGTTTCCAGATCGAAGAGATAGGTGATTATTCATTAAAATTCTCCAATTTTATTTTTAATAGCATTTACAAGTTGATCAATTGCAACCCTATCTTGATGTTGCGTGTCACGGTGACGTAGTGTTACGCTTTGATCATCTTTTGACTGATGATCCACGGTTATGCCAAACGGAGTTCCAGCCTCGTCCTGACGATAATATCTCTTCCCTATGGAACCCTGTTGATCATAAATGACTTTAAATTCTTTTTTTAAAAAATCCATGATATTTCTTCCAATTTCTGGAAGACCATCTTTTTTAGTAAGGGGACACACTACTGCTAAAACTGGCGCAATCTTTGGATCAAGCCTCATTACCACACGATTGTTATCTGTATCTTCCCAATACGCGTTTGATAGTACTGCTAGAAGCATCCTGTTTAAACCTGCAGAAGTTTCAATAATATAAGGGAGGTAGCGCTTATTTTCAACAGGATCAAAATACTCCATTTTCTTTCCAGAAAATTCTTGGTGTTGTTTTAAATCGAAGTCAGTCCTGTTATGAATTCCTTCTACTTCAGACCATCCAAAAGGAAATTCGTATTCGATATCCCAAGCTTCTTTAGCATAATGAGCAAGTTCATCAGGACCATGCTGTTTGAATCTGAGCTTATTTTTATCAATACCAAGCTGAGAATAAAAAGAAAATCGTTGATCTTTCCACTCATTTAGAGATTGATCATCCTGATCTGGCTGAACAAAGTATTGCATTTCCATCTGTTCAAATTCTCTAGTTCTGAAAATAAAGTTTCGTGCTACAATTTCATTTCGAAATGCTTTACCAACTTGAGCAATGCCAAACGGTACTTTTAAGCGCATTGCATTTTGCACTAACAAGTAATTTACATAGATACCTTGAGCGGTTTCAGGGCGGAGATATGCAATGCTAGAATCATCTTCAACAGCTCCAATCGATGTTTTAAACATAAGGTTAAACTGCCTAGGGTCAGTAAAGCTGCCTTTTGAGCCGCAGTTTGGACAAGTCATTTTTCCCCAATCTGGATTAGTTTCTGTGCTTAATTCATCAACTCGGTAACGCGCTTTACATTGTTTGCAATCAACTAAAGGGTCATTAAAAGCTCCAACATGACCTGACGCTTCCCAAATCTTTGGATGCGTAAAAATTGCACTATCTAATCCAACAATATTTTCATGGTGTTGCGTCATAGCTTTCCACCAAATTTTGGAGATATTGTTTTTGAGTGCAACACCTAATGGTCCATAATCATAAACCGCTTTAAAGCCACCATAAATCTCTGAGCTTTGAAAAATAAAACCGCGACGCTTGCATAAAGAAACAATTTTTTCGATATTCATTTTAATCTAAATCCTTAAGCTCTGCCTCGATCTCATCGCTAAACCTTACATTTTCTTTTTTTGAAACTGGCACGTCCAAAACGGTTTGAGGTGAATTTTTAAAATATGCAAACATCACCATACCGCCCAATATGAAAATCATTATTGGTGCAAGCCAAGCAAACATATTAAAGCCTTCTGCCTCAGGCATAGCTAAAATACGCTCCCCATATTTATTTGTGTAAAAATTAATTATGTAATCTTTAGTTCTACCCGCATTGACAAAACTAGCAATTTGCTCTTCCATTTCTTTGTTACCATGCTCGTAAACAGTACCATGGAAGCACGAAGCCATTAAGCTTTTTTCAATATCTAAAATCAGCGCAGCTTTTTCATCTGCATAGATTGACCCTAATAATACAAGTGTTAATAAAATTTTTTTCATTTCTTCTTTTTGCGCTTTGTTTTCTTTTTTCGAGGTGGAGCAACTCTTTTTTTATCAATTAATTTTACAGCATCCTCAAGTGTAATCGTTTCAACTTCCAAATCGCTTGACATTGAGGCATTCAGTTTTCCGTCTGTAATATAGGGACCGTACCTTCCATCTTTTAATATAAGCGTTTCACCTGTTTTTGGATGATCGCCTAAAGTTTTCAATTCCTGAGGACCACTTGATCGCTTGGCTATTAACTCTAAGGCAGTGCCCAATTCAATCGTAAGAGGGGAGTGTTCCGGCGGAATTCTTCCATTCTTTCCTTTGCCTGCTGTAACATAGGGACCAAAGCGACCGTAGTCGGCCTTTACTTCTTGGTTCGTTTCTGGATGGATTCCAAGAACTCTTGGTAGCGCAAGTAATTTCAATGCCATTTCTAAATTCACTTCAGCAATTTCTGTTCCTTTTGGGATTGCCTTTCTTTTGCTAGAATCACCAATTTGCACGTAAGGACCGTAGGGGCCAGTTTTAAGAAGAATCATTTCATTTGTTTCGGGATCGATACCGATTTCCTTGTCTTCATTAATTTCTTGATTAAGAATCTCCAATGCTTTATCAATATTTAGGTCACCCAAATAGACCTCGCTGGGAACCGACTTTCTATTTTCACCTTGCCTTAAAAATGGACCATATTGACCTACACGCACTTCAATGGGTTCATCTTTGTCGTCCAATTGAACAGAACATGCTTTTCCAATATCAACTTTTTCATCCAGCATCTTGACTAAGCCATTTTGATTATCAGATCCAAAGTAGAACTCTTTCATAAACGGAAGAGACTCTAACTCTCCCCGAGAAATAGCATCTAATCCATTTTCCATTTCAGCGGTAAATTTACTATCTACTAGTGAAGTAAAATGATTTTCTAAAAGCTGCGTAACAGCAAGACCTAAGAAAGTTGGAGTAAGCTTAGACTGCTTCTTATGAACATACGTTCTTTTTACGATAGTCTCAATTATCATGGCATATGTAGATGGCCTACCTATCCCTTTTAATTCAAGCTCTTTTACTAAGGACGCCTCTGTGAAACGTGCAGGTGGCTTTGTGTTATGTTCCTCGGGTTTTAAATCCTGACAGTCAAGAGATTGGCCTTTTGCAAGGTCGGGCAACACAGTTTCTTTCCCATCTTTGGAACTGTTTCTTTCATCACTTCCTTCAATGTATGCTGCCATATAGCCAGGGAATAATATTATTTTTCCATTGGCTCTGAAATCTGCATTTTGGTTTTTAATTGTCACTGAAACTTGCTTTATTTTTGCAGATTTCATTTGTGATGCAAGTGTTCGTTTTTTTATCAAATCGTAGAGCTTTGCAGCATCCTCATCTAGCTCAGATTTTACGTTTTCAGTTTCTGCGAATTTTAAACCAGCAGGTCGAATTGCTTCATGGGCCTCTTGTGCGTTCACAACTTTTGACGAATACACCCTTGGTTTCTCTGGTAAAAATTCCTTCCCAAATGAATTAACAATTTCTGTTTTTGCACCATTGACCCCTTCAGCAGATAGATTTGTTGAATCTGTTCTCATGTATGTTATATACCCAGATCGGTAAAGATTTTGAGCATTATTCATAGTTCTTCGCGCAGAATATCTAAGCTTCCTAGCTGCTTCTTGCTGTAGAGTCGAAGTAGTAAAGGGAGGTTTTGGATTAGAGTTTTTTATCTTCTCTTCAATGTTTGATATGTTCCATGTGCCTGCATTTAACTCCTTAACCATTTTATCAGCTTCACCTTTTGATAGGAGATGCACATTGTCATTTTTTAGTTTACCTGTATCTGGATCAAAATCTTTTCCGCTTGCAATCCTTTTATCATCTATCCTTATCAGTGTTGCTTCAAAGCTTTCATCTCCTGAGGAAAACTTAGCTTTTAAGTCGAAATAAAGCGCTGAATTAAAAGACTGCCTAAGCCTCTCTCTTTCGATAATAATTTTTAAAGCAGATGACTGAACTCTGCCTGCAGAAAGACGACCTTGAACAAACTTCATATTCTTCTGCAAAGTACTCCATAGTACTGGAGAGACCTTATATCCAAACAATCGATCAACAATCCTTCTGGTGGTGGCCGCTTTAACTAAATCTTCATCAATTTCTTTACGATCGTTTAGGCCAGCCTCAACCCCCTCTTTTGTGATCTCAGTAAATATAACGCGTGAGATTTTAGACTTGTCCATTTCGCTTGCAATATGGGCAGCGATCGCTTCACCTTCTCTATCAGAGTCTGTTGCGATTATTACTTCTGGAGCAGTTTTTGATATTTTTTTAAGTTCATTGACAAGTTTCTTTTTGTCCTCAATAACTTCTTCTTCAATTGCAAAGTCATTTTCAATATCAACTGATAATCTTTTTTCGGGCAACTCTTTTATATGCCCTATTGTTGACTTTACTTCATACGCGCCTTTCAAATACTTTGATATCGTACTTGCTTTAGATGGTGATTCAACTATTAATAATGGTTTCACAGCTCTTCTTTTTTAATTATTATAAAATTTTTCTGGCGAATTTAAGTTAAATAAAACAACTAAAATGACAAAGATGTCATATGACTAATAATTGATTTAATCGCTACTTTTTCTTGTTCACCGTTATTTAAATTTTTTACTTCAACAAGTTTATTTTCAAATTCCTTGTCTCCAATGATGATAGCATACTTTGCACCGATTTTATTTGCATCTCTTAATTGAGACTTAATGGACCTTCGTAACATGTCGCATTCTGTTGATAGATTACTTTGTCGTAATTCATCAGCGAGCGCAAAAACAGTCTGTCTAACTTTAGGTCCGATACCTACAACATAAATATCAATACTGTTTTTGTCAGTGTCGTTTTTTAACGTCATCATAATTCGTTCAATTCCAGCAGCAAACCCAATACCAGGAGTCGGCTTTCCTCCAATCATCTCAACCAACTTATCATATCTTCCACCTCCACAGATTGCATTTTGCGCACCAAGTGACGGTGATATAAGCTCAAATGTCGTCCTCGAATAGTAGTCCAAACCTCTTACTAAATTTGAATCGACTTCATATTTGATTTTCAAAGTATCCAAAAGTTCGCAAAGCTCATCGAAATGTACTTTGTCTTCATTGCTCCAAAAATTAGATATTGTTGGGGCATTTTTTATGATTTCAATATCGGATGGAGATTTGGTATCAAGAATTCTTAAAGGGTTGGTTTCAAATCTTTTTTGACTGCTAGCACTTAAATCTTTTAGGTACGGTTTCAAGAATTTCTTCAGCTCATCTTTGTATTTATCTCTGCAATTTTCTGAACCAATTGAGTTCAGTTTTAGAGATATATCTTTCAAGCCTAATTCTTTAAATAGCGTTACGGCTATTGATATTATTTCGGAATCAATCTCTGGGTGCTCTGACCCAAAAGCCTCAACGCCAAACTGGTGAAATTGACGAAAACGCCCTTTTTGTGGTCTTTCTCTTCTAAAAAGAGCATCAATATAGTAGAGCTTTGTAAGAGGCTTTTGAACTCCCAAGCTATGCTGGACATAGGCCCTTGAAACGGGAGCAGTCAGCTCAGGTTTTAAAGTAAGACTTTCTCCACCCTGATCTATCCAGCTATACATTTCTTTAGTAACGATATCTGTTTGCAGGCCAACACCGCGATCAAAAAGTTCAGTCTTTTCAAAAGCCGGAGTTCTTATTTCCCCATAATTAAATAGCTCCATTGTGTCGTGAATCTTTTTTTCAAGAACACGCCACTTGAGCGATTCTGCAGGGAGAATATCTTGAGTGCCTTTAATTGATCGTATTTGATTTTTACTCATTTTGCAATCCAATGCCTTGTAGTAAATCTAACGCTTTTTTTTTAAAACCTTCAGGAATATACAATTTTACCATTCCTGTAGGAATATTGAAGGCATTTAAATTGTAGGCACTGCCAAAGAAATCGCTTTTTATATAAGAAGGAATATCATTTTTTAGTAAAATATTTTTTGCCATCTCTGCATTTATATTTCCATTATATGTTCCAATTACGATCCATTCTTGATTTTTAATTTTACCCATTAATTTACCTATCAAATAAGGATGGTCTGCTAAAAGTCCCACCTCGCTGTTCAAACTTTAAATCCTGCAGATTCGGAGATTTGACATTTAAACGCAGGTATAGTCCTGAGGCGTAGCCACTTGGAGTCCAATTAATGCTCATCTCCCAGCAGTGTAAATCGCGATAGATTGAAAATGTATGACTTACAAGATTTTGTTCAATCAAATCAAAGCGCGCATTGTATTGAACTTTCCACCCCTGAGTAACCTGAATGGTTGAATTTGAAGACATCCAAAATGTTTTTTGAGAATTATTTGGATTCGCATTATTGTATGCAAAACTAAAAGATGCACTGGTTGACCAAAGGTCCAATGGTGATGTAGTTTTTGATTCAGAGGAAATACCGTCAATTAGACCGGGTAAATTAGCTCCATCAATTCTATCATTTGAATTTGTCGTGTCTATTTCTGAAATATTATCAATTTCAGAGTATGGTGTTTTGCGTTTTCCTGTAAACTTTAAGCCAGTAGAGAATCTTGCATTAATTAATCTAGGCGAAGGAATCCCTCCTGATTTTCTAATCTTATTAATTCTTACATTGTTTTCGCTGTCAAAATCATACCAGTCATGTGTCATTGAAAAATCTAGATTTAGTTTTTGACGTATGTTTGCACGCAGGGAAGAATTTAGATTGCCCCAATTATACTCATCTAATACCAAATTATTGCTCGTACTTAATCTCCAGGAGAATAGGTCTCTTTTTACTTCTTGATCATTCTCTTTAATCTTGGCTTGAAAAATATTATTTAGTGAAATGTTTATAGATTGATTCTCTCCCCTTGGTGTACCACCAGCTAATGTGCCAGAGAATCTGTCAAAATATACTACTTCACCATTTTCTTGTTTAATTCTTTCGTAATAGTTTGGATTTTTACCAAACACCTCGTTGGAAAAATCGGGTCTAAATGAATAGCCTATTGACGGAGAAGCAACGTGACGTATGGAGCTTAAATTCCCAATATCTATAGGAAATAAACCATATATTTGTGTATTCATATTCAAATTAAATGAGCCGGTTGTGCGAGTCGCAAAACCTAAAACTTCATTTTTATTGATTTGCCCTGTAGAATCTAGGTAACCTGAATATGATCTATTTACCCAATCAGATTTCAGTGAAAGACTTGGCGAAATATTAAAATATTTGAAAATCTTTGATGACATATTTAGACCTGATGTGTGTGAAATAACATAATCAGAAAAAGCTTTTTCTTCAACCGCACCTTGATTGTTTAAACCCCACCTATAGGAATTTGTTGAATCATTTAATGCGTATTGCTCTGCTTCATAATAATACTTATGGTTATTGGTAAATCGTGATGAATAATTATAATTAATATTGTTGTACCAACTTTTATTTTTAGCCTTTGTGGGAAACAAAGCACGCTGACTATGTGAGAAAGCCATTTGCGGGATGACATTATTTGACAGGTTTATTTGTTGACCACTTCGACTCGGTATCGTATAAAATGGGGAACTTGGATCAATCTTTTGTTCTGCCATTAGGTCTCTTCTGCTCGAAAGGTTAATACTTATACTATTACGCGATTTAGGCCAGCGCTTTGAATATGTAGCATTAGATACAGCTTGTTGATTTAATCTTTTTTGCTGTTCAATGCCAGTCCTACGATTATAATCTCCACTTGAATAATAGCTTGCATTCACAGATGCTGATTGGTTGTTTCTAAGTTGTTGCCTGTGATTCCATCTAACCACATAATCAGTTTGCCGATTTTTACCTAAATTAAAAATATCCCTTTCTTCTGCAGCTACTGAGCTAGAAAATCGCTGTTTTGTCTCAAGATCGATATTACCAGAGAAGCTGTATTTTTTTGAATAGTTATTTTTTGAACGCAATGTTATTCCATCGCGATCATAAAAACTCATCGTAAGCTTTGTATCAAAGTATTCACTTCCAGCCCAGTAATATCCTAAACCATTAACATATCCGCCCCAACGCGCATCGGTGCCGTATGAAGGCATAATCCATCCAGAATTCCTTCTGCCTTTTTGATGAGGGAAAACCCCAAATGGTAAACCAAAAATTGGAATATTTGCAATATGAAGTATAATTGGCCTTGCTACCACTTTATCTTCATTGATCATCTTCATTTTATTCATATGAAAATGAAAATGGGGATGTTCTAGATCGCAGGTAGTGTAAATTGCATTTTCAGCATAAAAGATATCCATATCTTGATTTCGTATCTCTTCACCATGATAGTGTCCATCTTCAGCTTTCGTTTTGCCTTTTGTTACTTTTCCCTGCCGGGTTTCTAGGTTGTAAAGCATAGAATCTCCAGTTAGCGGTTCTCTCTCAGATTCGATCATTGAAGGTATTAAAAATCCATAGGTTGAGTCGCGCTTGGATACTGGAGTAGCACTTAACAAATTTTTATCCCATTCCATGTTAATAAAGCCTGCAGATAGGTTTACATCGGTATATTGAATATCAGCCTCACCATGGAGATCCATAAATTCACCCGCTATATCGTATTCGATATCTTCCGAAGAATATATAACCGGACCCTCAACATCGCCTGTTGTTGAATCAGGTGTATAAGTACCACGCGAACCGCCAGCTACAAAAATTTGATTTAGTTCTTTATTATCAAATTTCATGCTAATTGTATCACCTGAAACCAAATTTTTTCCTTGATATACAGAGTCCTCAAAAAGGTGGTATAAAGTGGTTGCCATACCTTCAAGTCTCAGCGAGTCCAATGACCCATCTACAAAAAATCCACGAAGGCTAGAGCCAGTCATGTCATTAATAAAGTTAGCAGTGTCTGATTGTGTAATTGTGTCGTTGTCAACAATTTCAAACCATTCTCTGGTTCCCTGGGATGGATTAGTAGCTTTAGCATCTTTTGGAATAAATATACTTTTTAATATATCGTCATTATAGGTGAGGAAAATTTCATCACCAGATATTGTTTGATCGCTATCCACAATCTTTGGATTTATCCTCAAAGATGTTTTTCCATTTTGACGATCATAAATTGCTTCTCCACAGGTTGCGATTCTCCCGTCTTCATTGATAGTTACATTACCTTTAGCTGAGTAAGATACCCCAGAAGATCCTGGATATTTTTTATATTCTATTTTATCACTAGTAATTATTTGATTTTCTTGTTTGAGGGTAGTGTTACCATTTGCAGATCCACTGTCAATTTCTGAAAAATAAAATAGCGTATCAGCAATTAAGCTATAAGTTGAATCCCATACTTCGGCATTGCTATAGGCAATCAAAATATCGCTAGGTGAGTCAATATAAAGTGAATCAGAAACTAAATTTTGACCCTTTTGATCCATAGAAACTTCACCAAACAAAAATCCCTCTTGCGTTTTTTTGTTGAACCTTGCCCAATCGCAACGTAAAACCATGTCACCTTTTTTAAAGATAACATTCCCTTTTAAATATTGCATAGAGACGCCCTTCAAAGTGATGTTTTCAAGTGTATCTGCTCTCTGCAGCCTAAGACGAGAATCTGATTGCGCATGCGAATACACAATCAAAAAAAGAAATATATATATTTTGCTACTTTTTATAAGCCCTGCAATCATTACGACTAGGTTTTTTATATTCGGATCAAATTTAATACGCTTGATCCTATATAATTGTTTCCTTTCTATCATTTACAAAATAGAATTAAGCTTAAATTTAAGGAATATCTTATCCTTCAATTGATGTAAACTTTATAATAGAATTCGGAGTATATAATGAAAATTAATTGGCAAATTATCACGTTTGCAGTAATGTTAATCGCAGTTAGCTGCAGCAAGGAAAAACAAACTATGAATAATGGATTAGTAATAGAAGATATAAAAATTGGTGATGGCCAAGAGGTTGAAAAATTTAATATCGTAACAGTTAATTATACTGGCCTTTTAGAAAATGGAACAAAATTTGATTCTTCTTTAAACCCAGGGAGAACCCCTTTCAGGTTCACAGTAGGAGCAGGTCAGGTAATTAAAGGATGGGACGAGGGTCTTATGGGGATGAAAGTTGGAGGTAAACGAAAGCTTACTATTCCACCAGAGCTTGGCTATGGAAGTAGGGACAACGGTCCCATACCTGCCAATTCGACGCTAATATTTGAAATAGACCTGCTTGGCATTGAATGATTAGCTAATATTTAAACCCTTGAAAAGAAATACTCTAGAATTCGTCGGTTTTGTAAGTGTGATTGCATCTTTAATTTTCGTAGGGATGGAGATACGACAAAATACAACGGCAGTCCGAGGTGCAACCAATCAAGCTATCTCTGATCAGGCTACAGAGCTCTATCTTGCCATAGCAACTGATCGCAATCTAGCTAGTTTAACTGTGAAACTGTACGATGGCGTACCGAGAAAAGACTTTGATCCAATTGATGATATGCAATTATTCTTAACAGTTATGACCGGTCTTCGAAGAGTTGAAAATATTTTTCTTCAACTTGAAGATAACATCCTCGATGAAAGAGCTTTTGATAGGATAGGTTTAAGTTTTTATCGTTCAAATTATGGTCGTGAAATATGGGAGACTAACAAACAGTTTTTTGATCGAAAATTCGTTCCTTTCTTTGAAAAATTATTGAATAAAGAATAATTGATTTTTAGTTGCCACTGTAGCTCAGTTGGTAGAGCAACGCATTCGTAATGCGTAGGTCAGCGGTTCGACTCCGCTCAGTGGCTCAAGTCTTCTTGTAATTTTTCCAAATAGTTTCTTTTTATATTCTTTAACAACTTTATTCAATAATTACATATCTATAGGGGGTTTACTATGAAGCAAATCATTCCTTTTTTGTTTTTCACTTTCTTTAGTTGTCAGCAGGATGAAGGATATGACTCCATGTGGCTGCTTGGAGAATGGGAAATTCTAATGGATAGAGGCGAAAATCCAATGCCAAACTTTCAAAAAGTTGGGATTCTTAAATTCGAAAAAATATCAGATTGGGCAGATGCTACCTGTGGTTCATTAACTTATTCTCTAACTGATTCAAGCATTTTTTCATCGAATGAATTAAACAAAACAATGAGTTATCACCACTGTGGTCACTCAAATAATTTAACCTTTGTTGATGGTGGTCCAGAAATCTTTAATACACTTGATCCAATAGGTAGCAAAATTTTAGATATTTTTAGAGAAAAAGAATGTGCTTGCTATACCCCAAATGGAAGTCCAGATGGATATGGACCAAATCCATTTGGAACTGTAGAGAAGGACGGTGTAGAGTTTCCAAAACTAGCAACCGTTAAAAACTTTGTTTCTGGAAAAGATCTTAATTTTAATAGATTTGGATATGGCAGTGTTAGCAACGACATAGGTTTGTGGAGCTGCTTAGATTCAACAGAAATAGAACCTGAATATTTTATTCGATTAATCAAAATTAAATAAATTTGAGCATAAGTAAACATTTAAAAAAAATCATTTTACCGATTTCATTCCTTTTATGTTTTTTATCTGGAGGAGAAAAGAAAATTCTTTTAATAGGAATTGATGGATGCCGCTCAGATGCTTTGACCTTAGCAAATACTCCCCATATTGATCAATTAGTAGACAATGGAATTTTTATTCCAAATGCAAGTTGCTCAATTAACAATCAACGAACTAGGAGCGGACCAGGCTGGAGTACAATGCTTACAGGTGTCTGGTATGACAAACATGGAGTTACTAGTAACTCTTTCAAGGGTTCAAATATTGAAAAATATCCACCCTTTAATGTTTTAATGAATAGAAAAAATAAGGACTTCAAAATAGCATCTTTCATCATGTGGAAACCGATTGAAAAGCATGTAATAAAAGGCACGAGTGAGCATTATAAGTTTTTTTCTAAATACAATGATGATTTAGCAAATGATGTGTCTAAGCACATTACCCAATCAGAGGAAGATGTAATATTTATAGACTTTGATCACGTGGATCGCGCAGGCCATATTTTTGGATTTAACCCAAAAGGTAAAAGGTATGTGAATGCTATTGAAAAAGTTGACAAATATATAGGATTAATCACCGACTCTATGCAAAAACGAAAAACTTTTAAAAGCGAAGACTGGTTGATCATAATTACAAGTGATCATGGTGGCTTAAAACGAAACCATGGAGGGCAATCAGTTCATGAAGTAAATGTACCCATAATTTTAAGTGGATCAAATTTTAAAGGAAAAAAGATTACCAGGCAAGCTTACTTAACAGATATTGTACCTACAATTTTTTACCATTATAATATTGAAATTGATCCGACTTGGGGCTTAGATGGTTTTCCCTTAAAGGGTTCATAAAGATTATCACTTACATATTTGGATATAGGCTACCTATATATAATATCTATTTTTCTTTAATATTTTTAGGCTCAGATTTTGTGTCTGATTGATAATAATTAGCGGTTCGATATGCTCCATAAATTTCTCCCCCATATGCGATGAGCGCTATTCCACTATAAAAGGGAGAAAGAGCGCTTCCATTTTTAATGCTCCTATATGCAACTTGAATTGCAAGAGATGAAAGAAGTAGTCCATAAACTCCATCCATAATTAGTCGACCACCGTAGACCCTACCTGAACCGGGAATGACGGCCGATAAAGTTGCTGCGAACAACGGTGATTTTTTATTGGGGCTTGGATAGTAATCAATAGGGTCAACCAATCTGTTATCAGACGAGTAAAACCCACCCATTTTATTATGATGGTATGCAGCTGACTCATTACACCTAACAATTCTATCATAGGTTATCATAGAGCCTAAAGTCGCTCCCTTTGAATGAATTGCCTGTGCTCCATACAGCGAACAATTTGGAGAATATTGGCATCCAATAGCATCCGAGTTATAGGACAGCCTTTGCCATTTTGTTATAGGATAAAGGAACATTTTTTGTAGGATGTTGTTATTGTTATCATGGAATAAAGAGTCCGCAGGGTACTGACCAAAAATGCTTGCGCTAATTAAAAATATGTTGATTAAAGATTTCATTACCCTCAATTTTAACCCTCATGTCATACTTAAAACTAAATAAACTTACCCTTTTTTTTATTTACGCGCTGACTTTGACGAATCTATACTCGCAAAGAAACACTTTGTTTGTTATTCATACCAATAATACGAACGGTGCTCTTGAAAATTGCTATTGTCCAGACAACCCTTTTGGTTCAGTGGAAAAGAGATCAATTTATGTTAGAGATTTTATTAAAAAGAATCCCAACACAATCCTTTTAGATGCAGGGGACTTTGTTACGATGTCCCAGCAGACTCTTAAAGACAGTTTAATTGCGGAAGCGTATGGATTATTACCATATGATGCAATTCTATATGGCGATCAGGAGCTTGTATTGGATGCGAGAACGCTTAACCGTTTGCGAGGTCAACTTGGAACAACGCTTGTTGGCACAAACATTGATCGATCGGATTTCTTTACGTCAAAAGTAATCAGAAGAAAAGGGCTTAGGATAGCAGTCATGGGTATAATGGACCCTTATGCAATTAAATTTTATCCAGAGGACGTAAAGAAAAGAATTCGTCTTTCAGATCCAGTTGAATCCGTAAAAAATGAAATGAAAAAATTATCAAATAAAGCTGACATTTTTATTTTACTTACCCATCAAGGATATGATCTTGATGTAGAATTTGCTAAAAAGATTGACGGACTTGATGTAATTATTGGTTCTCATAGTCAAACCAAAATCGAATCCCCAAAAGAAGTAAACAACGCATTAATTGTTCAGGCTGGAAAGTCAGGCTATTATACAGGTGTTGTTGAAATTAAAACAAACAGGGGAAAGGTAGTTGAGAAGAGCGGACGACTTGATACGATGAAATTTGATATGCCTGATGATCCAAGGATCATGAAAATGATTGAAGAGTACGAATCAAAAACTGGTCGTATGAACATGAGAAAGAAAAAACTAAAAGAAAAAGCTAATGAATGACCTAGTTGATTTGCTGAGCCAAAACCCAAGCTACTTGATCGTTGCGGTTGTTTTCTCAGTAATTATTTTATTTAGCGTTGCAAAAAAGCTTTTGAAAATAACCCTTATTGCGGCTTCAGTGTTTATACTATGGATAGCCTACACGGTATGGACCGGTCAGGAGATTTCTCAAGAAGAATTGAAGGGAAAGTTTCTAGAGACAGGTGAAAAGTTCAAAAAGAGTGCGATTGAAAAAGTTCAAAAAAAGACAGAGGAAGAGTTAATTAAAAAAATTAACTGAGGATTTATTTTTTATAAAGCTGGTCATTCATGTTGCGGACACGACCAGAAAGATTTTTTATTATTGCCTCCATGATATCTCCATGACTACCCATTACCTCATAAAATCCTTCTTGCTCTATTTTAAATAGAGTAGTTTCTTCAACGGCGGTAACATCTGCTGAGCGCGGCTCCCCATCAAGCAAAGCCATATCGCCTATACAGCTCCCTTCACCCATTCGTGTAATTTCCGTTTCCCCTTTGTGAATCTTTACATTTCCATTTACAACAATGAATAAGGAGTCACCGTATTCACCTTCCTCAATAATAGGATCGTCTTTTTCGCAACGAACCTCTTCTGTTATTTGAGCAACTCTCGAAAGATTTTCTGCGGGTATTGACTTAAATAAATCAACGGATTTTAGGATGATTGTCTTTTCTAATGTTGAATACATACCCAGCTCATAGCTTTCTAATTTAAAACGTTCCAAAGGAATGTCATCGACATTAAGAATATTTTTTTCTGAAGATCGTTTTATTGTTTCACAGTTTCCTTTTGAGTTGGGTACCTGTGACCAATCTAACGATTGCATCAACTCATTTTTATTAGAGTTGATCATATAGTCTAATGATATTATTGACTCCCATTTATTCGGAGAATGCAAAAATGATATCAGCTCTTCATCAAGACTAGAAGGAAGATTCTTAAAATGCGATTCACCTATTTCACTGCGCTCACTAATCGGTATCTCTTCAATCAGTGGATTTATAATATTCCTTTCTTCCTTGCTAAAAATATTTTCAAAGAATTCTAATAAAAAGGGGAGTTTCCCTGTGTCGCCAGATTTAATAATCTGTATATAGGTTTCTATGGGGGTATTTGGTTTATCCATTACCCCAAGCTTTAAAAGAGAGGGCAACGTATTTTGAATCTCGTTATTTAGATGATCGATCATCAAAGTTTGATTTTTATCATCAGGTAATAATTTCTTACACTCATTCATAGTATAAAGCTTTTTAGCAATCTTTTGTACTTCAGATGAAATAGCTTCCAATTCTTCATCGCTGAGATTATTGTTTCGCGCGCACACTAAAAGTGAATCTACAACTTCATTATAGATATCTTGATCGGATCGGTTAAGCTGTTTCATGAGAAGCGTAACACATGAATACTCTCTCATAGTTTTAATAATACCCATTCTTAAGCTTCGAGCTAAATCGTCTTTTGATAATAGCTTTTCAAAATAACCAATAATCAGATCATCAGAATATTTTTTAAGTGTTTGGCGTGCTTGAATCAAGGTCTTATGATTTCCAAGATTAGAAATAATTGATGTAATTAAATTGTCTCCTGCTCTCTTTTCTGCAATTTGAAGAGAGGTATTGCTGACAACTGGACTCTTAGATTCCAAAAACTGAATCAATTTTGATTCAGGTAAAATATCATTATTGTTTTCCAATCTTTTAATAGCATTAGCTTTTGTTTGTTCATCATCGCTTTCAAGTGCATTATTCAAAATTTCTTTAGCCTTGTCTTGTGAACCAGAATCAATGTCAATTATTGCCGCAGCCGCAGCCGCACTAAGTTCTTGTGACGCATCATCAAGAAGCTTTTCAAGGTCACCTTGTATATCTGATAATTTTCTTTTTCCAGAAACAACTATAGCCTCAGATGAAACCTCATCCTTCTTCTTAATTGCTTCAATCAGATCAGTATTTGAAATGATATCTTGCTCATCCCATGCAAGATGTAAAATTCTTTTTCGTACATTTGAACTTGAATCTTTAAAGAGGCTGGATATAGTTTTGTGCCAGGGGTGAAGTGGGAGGCCTTCGATAATTTCAAAAGCAAAAAGTTGCTTCATTTCATCATTGGTAGTAAGTGTTTCCTCAATGGTTTTTACCATTGCAGCGTCCTGCACATCGACATTAAGCTCTTCAAAGTCTATTTGACGTTTTGAAATAGCAGTTTCCAGTTGTTTTATGTATCCGTTTTTTACTCTAAATGAAGTCAAGACCCACAAAAGTATTGCTCCAAGGGATACAAAGCTTAATGTTTGAAGTGCTACAATTTTAGCTAAAAGAAAAGTAGTGATTCCGCCAAAACCCTCTGCTATTGATTTGATGGTTCCACTTATTTGTGGCTTAAGAGTTCTTCTTGTATCTGCTGGTACCGGAAGCCATAACAATTCCATAGATGAGCCAAATATCGTGAACTTGAATGTTTGATCAGAATATTTTGCTGCGGTTGCGCTAAGCAAAACAGGAAATAAAATAAATGATACCGATCCTAAAACTAGAAAAAATGGAAGCATGAGCAATCCAAACAGAATACCATAACGCGATAGAACAGGACCAGTAATAAAAAATTGCATTATGATAGAGCTCGCACCGGATATTGCATAAAATAATCCAAAGAATGCTACCAATCTACCTTCATCTGGAAAGGTGTCGCTGGCAATCATTTTAAATTGATAGTCAACCAGAACCGTAACAATTCCCGATAAAGCTATAATAGTTGCAATTCCAGCAACAAAAGGATCTTTTTTCTTCTTCGATTTAACTATGGTTGTTTTGGGTTTAGACTTCTGATCCGAATCTGTTTTCATATAATTCATACTCAGCAAGCCAAAAAGAAATGCTATCACCATAAATCCCGAAGCAAGATAAAGTAGCTCATCTGTTCCAAACGCATTTACGAAGGGTCTTAAATTCATTCCAATTAACATTACAGCAAATGAACCGCCCCCTGCGATGATACCAAATAGCCTTTTTGCTTGCTGCGGTTGAAAAGATTCAGCTGCAAACGCCCAAAATTGAATCAAGGCGATTGCTACAACTATTTCAACCCAAACATAAATCGCAGGAATTACCCACCCACTTATAAGGGATTGCGAAAGAATAAATGAAAAGCAAAAAATAGATGTTGTTAAGATAAACATTATTTTTGGAGCGAGTTTTTTTGCAAGCTTAGTATATCCACTAAGAATAGGTGCAATAGCAATAGCTACAACCAAAAACATTAATGGGAGTATTGATTTTTCAAATCTGCTTAAAAAATATGCATCCTTTGCTGTTTTAGCTGTTAGGCCCATCGCTATTGTAAAAAACGAGAATAAGAAAAAAGTGAAGACCATTTTTCCTTCGCCAGCCTTTATATTGATTAATTTTCTAATGTATTTCAATTAAAATCATTTTTTAATTAATAAGGCTTATTGAATAGTTGAAGTTTTGACTATTCCAGAATTCTATAAACACACTTGCAAAAAGACCAATTATTATAATTAAAAACAACATAAATACAAGTGTTACGATAAACAGCATACCGTTTATCAAGAAATATCGCTGAAATTGATCAATGGCTATTTGAAAACTTTTGTTATCGGAGTTATTCAATGCAAATTCAAGATGGTTTGCTGCAACAGTGAGCTTTGTTCCCATAAAAATCGTTACTATCCCAATCAAGACTGTTGGTATGGAAAAAATTATAATGGTAAAACAATAAATTATCCCGATTACAATATTCATTATTCCAACAAATCTTGTCCATTTTTTTAACCTGTCAATAGTTAATCTTCCTTCAATATCCAATATAAAGCTAAGCTGAGATTCCTTACTTTTTTGTGCAACTCTTTTGCTCGGAGATAGTTTTTTGACTGCGCTTTTCTTTACAGGCGCTTTCTTTTTTGAGGTTTTACTTGCCGATTTTTTTTCTGTAACCATTTTCTATAATTAGGATGATAAACTGAATTAATATGTAATATGACTACTGCAAAGTTATTTGTGAATCAACTGAATCACAAGCCCCCACCTGTATAAAATATATTATAATATTTATTATTGATATCTCTTTATTAAAGTGTTTACTTTATTGCTGTAATTATTATTCAAATCGGGAACATGTTTCTCTAAGGTAAAATGTGAAAAATATAATCTTATATAAACATTATAACTATTTTTTAGTAAAAAACTTAAATCGCTTGAGATCAACCCTTCTTATTGGTGCGCTCATTTTCATAACCTGTAATGACGTAAATGACCTATTAATAACTGAACAAACATCTAAAACAAGCAACGGCAGATTTGAACTGTCTCTCACTATCGATCCTGACATTGTATACGATAATAGTAGTACAAAGTTAATTGCCAAGATTACACGCATAGTCCCTCGAGACTCATTGGTATCAGTTACTTTCTCAAAAGACACCGTTATTACTATAGTTAGCGGAGATACAACTACGACAATTAGAAATGATTCAACGACAGTTAGTACAGATGCATTAATGTATTGCTTAATTAATTCAGTAGGGGGTGACCTTGATATACATTCGTTGATCTATGATGATAAGGTGAATGAAAAAAAATATTTTCAGGTTACAATTGATGATGCAAAAGGTTCAACTTGGGAAGGACTTGCTTTTTACAACCCAATAACACCATTAAAGGATAGAGGTCATATTTCTGCAATTTTTGACGGGATGAACCTCACTCTACCTGTTAAGTTGGTAACCAACCCAAGTAGCGGTAACTAATGAAAAAAATACTATTTTTTATTTTTCTGTTTTCTTTGTCTTTGGCTCAGCAGCAAACTTCATCTTCCTCAAGAAGGCCGCCCGTTAGACCTCCGCCCTCATCAATGAGACCCCCCTCAGTAAGTAAAAATGCGACTGCTCTCAGAGATTTAGATTATGAAGTAGTCAAACTGAGTTACATTCAAACTGATCGTGCTTTAGCAATTTTAAAGACGATGGGATATACTGTTGTGGAGTTTCGGCCAGGCAAGGGTGAGATTTCAGGTGAAAATAATTTTACTCCAGTCTACTCAAATAAAATAGATAATATTAATTCTCCTGGTATTTTGCCCATTATTATCAAAATTCCAGATACACAAACGATATCCCTAGTTTCAAAAAGTACTACAAAAGCATCTACAAAAAAATCAGCCCTAGGAGTTGACCTTGGTGGTGTTACGTTAAATAATACTACGAGCGGCGAGCCTATGCAGCGCCTTTTGGTTGGCTATAAATCAAGTAATATGCGATCACTTGCTCAGCTTTTAGATTTAATTGCAAATAAGATCGACGTACCTGCAAGTCAAGTTGCTATTGAGGCTCTTGTTATTGAGTTAAATAGGGATGATTTAAGTGAGCTGGGAGTTGATTTCTCTGCGGCAAGTTCTGGTGTCACTGCTGACTTCCCTCCACCTCAAAGTGGATCTATTTCTCCCTTTACAGTTGTTCTTGACAGAACACTACTTGGGAGCGGGGCGAACTTTAGAGCAAATATTGATGCATTGGTAAGTAAAAAATTAGCTACAATTAAATCAAAGCCATCGGCTCTAGTTCTTGATGGTAGACAAGCGCGTATTCAAGTAGGACAACAAATTCCAATTGTAAAGACGATCACTGACCAAATTGCAAAAACTAGATCGGTAGATTATGTGCCAGTAGGTATTGTTCTAAATGTAAGGCCGCGTATCAGTGAGGATGGAAGTAGTGTTACTATCCAAGTGGAAACAATCATCAGTGAAACGGAAGAGCGAATTGGTGCAACCGGTGGAGGGGATGTAGAATCAGCTCCCATTATTAATAATAGAAAGGTTCAGTCGTTTGTTAGGGTTGCAAACAATACACCATTTATTATTGGTGGCCTTATCAATGAAAAATCATCAGACAATGAAGGCGGTGTGCCGCTACTAGGAACTTTACCTTTTATAAAAAACTTATTTAGTGTCAGCGGTACAAAAAAGGTAAGAAGAGAAGTTATAGTTGTTATAACACCTCATATAATAAAAGAATCTTCAGATCAATTCAGTAGAGTTATTCCGCAAGACTCACCTTTGTTTGACCAGGATAATAATAAATCATTCCCAAATTCCTATCGCGTTCGACAGGGTGATATTTTTGATCTTAGTTTTATAGATGAAAGTCCCGTATATCAAGATATTGTAAAGGAAGTATATAAGCGCGCTGATAAGGATAAGACTCTTGCGCAAAAAGATCCATATAAATCAATTCTGGAAGGCAGAATACCTGGCGAATCCGTTTTGGTTAAGAAAATGCTTTTAGATATCATAGGCAAAATGAATTATGTCGATTACGTTGACCCTGAGAAAATAATCTATTTTGCAACGTCGAATAAAGATCCAGCAGGCTTTGAAGTCGAAATGCTATCAGGAGCCGTTAGAAAAATACCATCAAACAAGGCTATGAAATTAACATATTCCGTTGTTGGAAAAGCTTCAATAGATAAACCATTTGTACAGCCAACCGCTTCAGTCAATTATCTGTCACTTAAGGATTCATACAAAAACGAACTTGTAAAGTTTAACAAAATTGGTTCTTCGCCAGCAGAAGATCAATTTACAATTTTGTTATCGCCTAAAATTCCAAAATATGAAAGAAGATTGTACGAAGTATTGATACTAAAAAAACTATTAAAAATGAATCCAGATTTGGATCTTACTTTGAAATATTTTAAGCCTGGCATTGAAATCCTTTTTCCATCAAGAGATGTCCTTGAAACGACAAATTTTGTGGTAGATAGAGATGCTGCTAGGCTTTTTTATGAAGTTAATCTATATTATGCTGCATTCGGGCAAGAATTTAACCGAGGAACTGCTGAAATTGCTAGATTGATGCAGACTAGATAAATTTTTTTGTGACTTTCATCACAGTCGCTAAATACAATTCTTAATATATTAGAGTTTGTATTTTTGATAAAAATGAAATTTAAAATATTAACTATTAATTGTCTGTAAGGAGGATGAAATGAAGTTAAT